>CDZQ01008476.1_pt1 | contig 53088 bp, 49 predicted proteins | sample 554831 | NCBI WGS metagenome assembly CDZQ01 (sample SAMEA3182112, study PRJEB8094) | gut metagenome | biome: human; feature: gut; material: Stool; isolation source: human stools | place: Canada | collected 2013-05-06 | reverse complement strand
GACTAAAAATGTCATTTATGGTAGTATTAGACTATAAAAGAATATTGAATTATGATATTCGAAATTAATGATGGAAAATCAAAATATAATTTTAGTAAATTACAAAACCAGTACAATGATGGAGGAGACTGAGAGCAACTATGAGACGGATGCAGTATTTTGCCGGTGGGCAGTGGTTGGAGACGAAGTCGGGCCGGTATACGCCGGTGTACAACCCCAGCACGGGAGAGGTGCAGGCGGAGATCCCCAGCTGTACGCCGGAGGAAGTGGAGTACGCCATTGCCTGTGCCAGCCGGGCCTTTCCGGTTTGGCGGGATACGCCGGTAATGAAGCGCACCCAGATTCTTTATCGCTTTAGAGAACTGCTGAACCAGCACTTTGACGAACTGACGGAACTCTGCGCCAGGGAGCACGGAAAGAACTGGGCGGAGTCCGCCGGGGATATCGCCAAGGTAAAGGAGCCTGTTGAATTGGCGGTGGGCACCCCCTCGCTGATCATGGGCGAAAGCCTGATGGACACCTCCAGAGGCTACGACACCGTCTCCTACCGGGAGCCCCTGGGTGTATTTGCCGGTATCGCTCCCTTTAACTTCCCCGGCATGATTCCCATGGGCTGGATGGCGCCCCTGTGTATCGCCACCGGCAACACCCTGGTGATCAAGGCCGCCTCCAAGACGCCCCTGACCAGCCTGCGCTGCGCGGAGTTGTGGCAGGAGGCGGGGCTGCCGGACGGCGTGCTGAATATCGTTACCTGCACCCGCAAGGAATCGGAACTGTTTTTGACCCACCCGGACGTAAAGGGCGTCTGCTTTGTAGGCACCACCGGCGTAGGCCGGCACATCTACGGTGTGGCCGCCTCCCACGGCAAGCGGGTTCAGGCCCAGACGGAGGCCAAAAACCATGCGCTGGTCCTGGAGGACGCCAACCTGGAGCGCACTGCCCGGGGCATCATCAACTCCGCCTTTGGCTGCGCCGGCGAGCGGTGCATGGCCCTGCCGGTGGTGGTGGCCCAGGAGAGCATTGCCGACAGGCTGGTGGAACTGATCTGCCGGTACGCCGGGGAACTGAAGGTTGGTCCCGCCTATGACAAGACAACGGACCTGGGCCCAGTGGTGGACGAGGCCCACCGGCAGCGGGTGCTCCAGTGGATTGAGACGGGGCTTCAGGAGGGCGCCCGCCTGGTGCTGGACGGCCGGAGCGTGACGGTGCCGGGCTATGAGAAGGGCTTCTACCTGGGGCCCACGGTGCTGGACGGCGTGACCGAGGAGATGCGCGTGGGCCGGGAGGAGATCTTTGGGCCGGTGCTGTGCATCAAGCGCTGCCGGGACTTTGAGGAGGGCCTGGCCATCATGAACGCCAATCCCTTTGCCAACGGCTCCGTGATTTACACGGAGAGCGGCTACTACAGCCGGGAGTTTGCCCGCCGGACCCACGGCGGCATGGTGGGTATCAACGTGGGCATCCCGGTGCCGGTGGGCATCTTTGCCTTCAGCGGCCACAAGGACTCCTTCTTCGGGGACCTCCATGTGTTGGGGAAGGACGGCGTCCGCTTCTTTACGGAGACCAAGGCCGTCACCACCCACTGGTTTGACACCAAAAAGGACGCCGGGGCCAAGGTGGACACCTGGGAGGGCTCCGTGGGCGGTAGCATGTAATGGAAAAGGGCTGAACAGGAAAAATTTTTTCAAGGGGGCGCCCCCCTGTAAAATGAGGAAACTATCCGCGGAAAGCGGTGGTTATAAAGGAGGAAAAATGATATGGCAGAGGTAATTTATCACGACGCGAAGCCCGCTCAGCGGTGCAGCCGCTTGAGCGAGTGCAACGGCATTTTGTACTTTGAGCCCCACATTGCGGCGGGCGCCAGCAAGGCGGAAATGTCCATGAAGGAGCAGGCGGCGGCGCTGCTGAAGCGTTATGAGGAACTGCTGGTTCAGTTTGGCTCCGACAAGCACCACATCATCAGCGTCACCTGCGTCATCCGGGACGCCGCCGAAATCGGCGAACTGAACGAGGCCTGGGACGCCTGGATCGACCAGGGCTTCCAGCCCCCCCGCTCCGTCATCGTGGGCACCACCATTGCGGAGTGCTACAAGCTGTACATGACCATGATCGCCGCCAAGGTGGACGGCTGAACCGGCGTGGATGAAAGAGAGATTGAGATGCAGAATGTATTGCAGCGGTTTTTGCACTATGTGACATTTGACACCACCTCCAGCGGTAAGAGCGATACCTTCCCCAGCACGCCGGGCCAGGGTGTTTTTGCCCGGTACCTGGTGGAGGAGATGAAGGGCATGGGGATTGCTGATGCCCGCATGGATGAGAACTGCTATGTCTACGGCACCATCCCCGCCAATAACGGCGGCAAGGGGCCCGTGCTGGCGTTCGTCTCCCACCTGGACACCTCCCCCGCCGCCTCGGGCAGGGATGTGAAGCCCCGCCTCATTGAGAACTATGACGGCGGCGACATTCTCCTCAATGAGGAGAAGGGCATGTATATGCGCGTGGCCCAGTATCCGGAACTGGCCTGGTACAAGGGCCAGACCCTCATCGTCACTGACGGCACCACCCTGCTGGGGGCGGACGACAAGGCTGGCATTGCCGAGATCCTCACCATGGCGGACCGCCTGCTCCACGATGACAGCCTGCAGCACGGCGAGATTGAGATTGTGTTCATGCCTGACGAGGAGATTGGCCGGAGCACCAAGAAGTTTGACGCGGGTGTGCTGAAGGCGGACTACGGCTACACGGTGGACGGCGGCTACCTGGGCAAGATCCAGTATGAGAACTTCAACGGGGCCTCCGCCACTGTCACCGTCCGGGGCGTGAAGGCTCACACCGGCTCCGCCAAGGGCAAGATGATCAACTCCCAGACCGTGGCCATGGAGTTCCACCGGATGCTGCCGGCGGCCCAGGCCCCGGAGTATACCACCGGCTATGAGGGCTTCTTCTATCTGGACAACATGCAGGGCACCCTGGGGGAGACCACCATGAAATACCTCATCCGGGAGCACGACGATGCCAAGTTTGTCCGGATGAAGGAGCAGCTGCAGCGGATCGCCCAGCATATCAACGCCATGTACGGCCGGGATCTGGTGGAGGTTTCCATTCAGGACAGCTACTACAATATGCGCCAGAAGATTGAGCCCCATATGCACCTCATTACCTCCGCCGAGCAGGCTATGCGGGATGTGGGCGTGGATCCCCAGGTGCTGCCCATCCGCGGCTGCACCGACGGTGTGCTGCTGGCCTTCATGGGCCTGCCCTGCCCCAACCTGCCCACCGGCGGCCACAACGCCCACTCGGAGTATGAGTTTGTCTCTGTCCAGTCTCTGGAGAAAATGGCCGATGCTCTGGTGAGCATTGCCGGCCAGTACGCGGGGAGGGAGAAGTGATATGGCGACGCTGAGACCGGAGGACATTACCCGCTACCAGTTCCTGTCCTTCCTGAAGGTGTCCCCCTCCGGACGCACCGGCGTTCTGTGCGCCGCCCGGGCCAATCTGGAGACCAACGGCTACGACAATGCCCTCTGGACCCTGGATACAGCCAGTGAGCAGGTGACGAAGCTGACGGACACCGGCAATCCCCGCTCCTACTGCTTTTTGGATGACGACACCATCCTCTTCACCGGCTCCGGCACGGCGGAGGATCAGGAGCGGATCCGGCGGGGAGAACTGCTGACGGTGGTGTACGCCATTCCCGCCGCCGGCGGCGAGGCCCAAATCCGCTGCCGCATTCCCCTGTCCGGCGCCGCCATTGAGGCCCTGTCCGGCGGGCGTCTGCTGGTGAGCAGCTTTTACGACAACCGCCGCCCGGACTTTGAGGCCATGCCGGAGGCGGAGCGAGCGGCCGCCCTGGCCGCCTATACCCAGGAGCAGAAGGAGTGGGACGTGTGCACCGAGAGCCCCTTCCGCCGGGATTCCCGGGGGATGGTGGACGGCAAGCGCACCCGGCTTTTCACCTATGACCTGGCCTCCGGCCGGCTGGAGGCCGTCACGGAGCCCTGGTTTGACACCCTGACCTACCGGGTAAACCGGGCGGGGACCCAGGTGGCCATTGTGGGCGAGCTCTTCCAGGGCCGCATGGCCCGGATGAAGGGCGTCTACCTCTACGATGTGGCCAGCGGCAAGACCCGGGAACTGCTGCCTGACAAGGGCTATCAGGTGTCCAGCGTGGAGTTTGTGGGGGACAAAATCCTCTCCTGCGCCATCCCCTGGCCGGGATTTGGCCGGTTCCCCAACCACGACCTCTATCAGCTGGACCCCGCCACCGGCGAGGCGAAATCCGTCTACCAGCACACTGCTGAGGACAACGGCTTCAAGGGGGTCAGCGATTCCCGCATGCGGGGCGGCTATACCATGTACGCTGACGCCCAACGCCTTCTCTATATCACCTCCTACGACGACAACACGGGCATCAACGTCTGGCAGGAGGGGAGAGAGGTGGAGCGCGTCACCCCCCGCAGCTTTGTGGCGGAGTTTATGGCCGTGGGCGGCGGTAAGCTGTTTGCCGTGGGCTTTGACCAGGGCCGCCCCCAGGAACTGTACGTGGTGGAGAACGGCACCGTCCGTCCCATCAGCCGCTTCAACCACGAGATCTATACCGTCTACAGCCCCATTCGCCCGGAACTGACCACCTTTATCAACAGCGACGGCGTGCGCATCGACGGCTTTGTCATCTACCCCGCAAACTATGAGAAGGGGAAGAAGTACCCCGGCGTGCTGGAGATCCACGGCGGTCCCCGGGCCACCTATACGGATGCCTACATCCACGAAATGCAGATGCTGTCCTCCAACGGGTACTTTGTGTTCTTCTGCAACCCCAGAGGCTCTGCCTCCCGGGGAGAGGCGTTCTCCGCTCCGCTGCCCAAGGAGGGCACCAAGGACTACGAGGATATCATGGCCTTCACCGACCACGTGCTGGAGCAGTATCCGGACGTGGACGCCGGCCGCCTGGGCGTTACCGGCGGCAGCTTCGGCGGCTTTATGACCAACTGGATCATTGGGCACACCGACCGGTTCAAGGCCGCGGCCTCCTGCCGCTCCATCGCCAACAACATCAGCCAGTTCGGCGTGTCCGACGAGAGCAGCTGGAGTTCCCAGGTCCCCAAGTGGGACAAGCTGGAGGAGACCTGGGACGGCTCCCCCCTGAAGTATTACCGCAACGTCAAGACCCCCACGGTGTTTCTGCAGAGCTACGAGGACTTCCGCTGCCCCATGGCCGAGGCGGTGCAGATGTATACCGCCCTGCAGATCATGGGCGTGGAGACCAAACTCTGCATGTTCCACAACGAGAGCCATGAACTGTCCAGAAGCGGCCATCCCCGCAACCGGGTCCGCCGTCTGCGGGAGATTATGGGCTGGATGGACAAGCATCTGAAAAATCAGGCGGAAGGGGAGTGAGGAGATATGGCGACGCTGAGACCGGAGGATATTACCCGCTACCGGTGTATGTCCTTTCTGAAGGTTTCCCCGGGCCAGAGGACCGCGGCGCTGGTGTCCGCCCGGGCCGATCTGGAGAGCAACGGCTATAAGCGGGCGCTGTGGACCCTGGATACGGAGACGGGGGCGGTGTCCCGGCTGACAGTGGAGGGCGATCCCAAATCCTTCTGCTTTCTGGATGACGACACCATCCTCTACACCGGTTCCGGCACTGCCCAGGACCAGGCCAGGGTCCGGCGGGGAGAACTGCTGACGGTGGTGTACGCCATTCCCGCCTCCGGCGGCGTGCCCCGGATTCTCTGCCGGATCCCCCTGAAAAACGCCTCCATTGACCGCCTGCAGGGGGGCAAACTCCTGGTGAGCACCTTCCACGACAACAGCCGGCCGGACTTTGAATCCCTTCCGGAGGCCGAAAAGGACGAGGCCCTGGCGGCCTACGCCCTGGAGAGCGAGTGGGAGGTGTGCGACGAGTCCCCCTTCTGGCGGGATGGGAAGGGCATCGTGGATAAGCACCGCACCCGGCTTTTCACCTATGATCTGGCCTCCGGCCGGCTGGAGCCCGTTACGGAGCCCTGGTTCGACACCCTCACCTACCGGGTGAATCAGGCGGGGACCCGGGTGGCCATCGTGGGGGAGCGCTTTACCCGGCGGATGGACCGGATGAAGGGCGTCTACCTCTACGATGTGGCCAGCGGCGAGACCCGGGAACTGCTGCCCGACAAGGGCTACCAGGTGTCCAGTGTGGAGTTTTTGGGGGAGAAGGTGATGGCCTGCGCCATCCCCTGGAACGGCTACGGCCCCTTCCCCAACCACGACCTCTACGAGATTGATCCCGCCGCCGGGACAGTCCGCTCCGTCCACCAGCATACTGCCGAGGACAACGGCTTCAAGACCTGCAGCGATGTGCGCAGCAGCGGCGGCTATACCATGTTCGCCTCCGGAGACACCCTCTACTACATCATCTCCTACGACAACAACACCGCGATCAACACCTGGCGGGAGGGGGAGGGCGTCCGGCGCATCACCGGGGACGACTTCAGCCCCGAACTGCTGGGCGTCGCCGGAGACAAGGTGTTCGCCGTGGGCTTTACCGGAACCCGGCCCCAGGAACTCTACCGGGTGGAGGGCGGAAGCGCCCGCAGGCTGAGCGCCTTCAACGAGGAGATTTTCACCGTCTATACCCCGGTGATGCCGGAGTTTACCAGCTTTGTCAACCGGGACGGCGTGCGCATTGACGGCTTCGTGATCTATCCCGCGGACTATGAGAGGGGGAAAAAGTACCCCGGTGTTCTCCATATCCACGGCGGACCCCGCCAGGCCTACTCCTCCAACTATGCCCATGAGATGCAGCTGTTTTCCTCCCACGGGTACTTCGTGTTTTTCTGCAACCCCAGAGGCTCCGCCTCCCGGGGGGAGAAATTCTCGGCGCTGGGGGACCGGCGGGGGACCATCGACTACGAGGATATCATGGCCTTCACCGACCACGTGCTGGAGCGGTATCCTGATCTGGATGGGGAGCGCCTGGGCGTGACCGGCATCAGCTTCGGCGGCTTCATGACCAACTGGATCATCGGCCACACAGGCCGGTTCCGGGCGGCGGTGTCCTGCTGCTCCATTGTCAATAATCTCAGCTTTTTCGGTGTGTCCGACGAGAACAGCTGGGGCTCCCTTCTGGCGCCCTGGGACAATGTCCAGCGGGGCTGGGACGGCTCTCCCCTGAAGTATTACCGCAATGTGACCACGCCCACCATGTTCGTGCAGACCTATGAGGACTACCGCTGCCCGCTGTCAGAGGCGGTGCAGATGTATACCGCGCTGCAGATCATCGGCGTGGACACCCGCCTGTGTATGTTCCACGGCGAGTCCCACAGCCTCTCCCGCACCGGCCACCCCCGCAACCGGGTCCGCCGCCTGCGGGCGATCCTGGAGTGGATGGATAAGTACCTGAAAACCACATAAATAAGCAAATCCGTTTGCTTATGATAAAAATTTTAGGAGGTACCACATGAAACGAGCCAAGAAAGCGATCTGTCTCTTGTTGGCAGTATGCCTGATGGCCGGTTTGTTCGCTGGCTGCGGGCAGAGCGGAAACCAGGGGAGCACTTCCGGAAACCAGACCCAGGGCAGCACCGGTGGAGGCACCACCGGCGGCGATACCGCCCCCGTGAAGGACACCCTGGTTGTGGTCAACAACAGTGAGGTCCAGTCCTGTGACCCCGCCGCCACCACCGCCAAGCCCACCATGGACTGCCTGCAGCAGATGCTGGAGCCCTTGGTCAGAATGAACGAGGCGGGCAACTATGAGATGGTCCTGGCCGAGAGCATCGAGCAGACCGATGATCTGACCTACCAGGTCCACATCCGCCAGGGCGTCAAGTTCCACAACGGTGAGGAACTGAAGGCCAGCGACGTGGTCTTTACCTTCACCCGCGCCATGGCCAGTGCCAAGGCCGCTCCAAACCTGACGGAACTGGATCCGGAGGGGATCAAGGAGATTGATGCGTATACCGTGGAGTTCAAGACCCTGACCCCCGTGGCCACCTTTGAGAACGTCCTGTCCCGCAACAACGGCCTGATCCTTAACCAGAAGGCCGTGGAGGAGGCCGGCGAGAATGTTGGCCGTTCCTGCATCGGCACCGGCCCCTACATGTTCGTGGAGTGGCAGGCCGGCGTGCAGATTACCATGAAGGCCTTTGACGAGTACTGGGGCGAAAAGGCCAAGATCCCCAACGTGACCTATAAGTTCGTGGACGACGCCAACAGCCGCGTGGTGATGCTGGAGGCCGGCGAGGCCGACATCATCTACTCCGTACCCGCCACCGGTGTGGATATCCTCACCGGCAACGATAAGGTGAAGGTGATGGAGGAGACCAGCAACACCGTCCGCTGGTTCTTTATCAACACCCAGGTGGAGCCCACCAGCGACATCAACCTGCGCAAGGCCATCGCCTACGCTCTGGATACGGAGGCCCTGACCCTGGCGGTGTTCGGAGAGCACGCCTCCCCGGCCACCAGCTTCCTGGCGCCCAACCTCATGGGCCACACCGCCGACCTGGAGACCTATGGCCGCGATCTGGACAAGGCCAAGGAGTGCCTAGCCGCCGCCGGCTATGAGGCGGGTGAACTGACCCTGACCCTGACCATGTGGGCCCAGACGGTCCAGAACTCCATGGCGGAGATCATTCAGGCCCAGCTGGGTGAGATCGGCATCACGGTGAATATTGAGTCCCTGGAGTCCGCCGCCTTCAGCGCGGCCCTGGGCACCGGTGAGATCCAGCTCGGCCTGGCCACCAACTCCAATACCAGCGGCGACCCCGGCGCAGCCTCCAAGGTGTTCAAGAGCACCAACTTCCCCAAACCCAACTATTCCGGCCTTGCCTCTGATGAGATTGACAAGCTGCTGGACGAGGGCCTGGCCTGCACCGACCCCACGGAGCGCGAAGCCATCTATACGAAGGTGCAGCAGCTGGCTGCCGAGGAGTGCTGCATTATTCCCCTGTGCTACGAAAATGAAATTTTCGGCATCAATGCCAATCTGCAGGGCTTCTATGTGAGCAAGAGGGGCTTCCAGAACTTCGCCGAGTACTCTTTTTAAACAAATAGCGCTGTCAAAACCCGACAGTTGACCTCGTTGGCCGTTGGGGTGCGGCACCGGACGGCTGCCGCACCCCAACCACATTTAAGTAAGATTGAGGAGTGCCGTTATGAAAGTTTTGAGTGAACCCCTGCTGCAGAATGTGGCGGAGATGGATACCCAGGTGTATCCCAGGATGACGGAGCAGCCCCTGGATCCCCTGGTGGCGGAGGCCCGGGCCACGGCCTATGGCGATCCCACGGACCCGGACAACTGGGTGAAGCTGGGCCGGCTGTACCGGCGGCAGAAGATGCACCGCAGTGCGGTCAACGCCTACTCCCTGGGCATGACCTATGACCCCTTTAACTGGTTTTTCTTCCGCCACAAGGGACACACCTACCTGAATCTGGGGCAGCCCCGTGAGGCCGCGGCGGCCTTCACCATGGCCACCCGCCTGCACCCCACAAACTGGGACAGCTGGTACCACCTGGGCCTTGCCTACTATATGCTCAACGAACTGGACAAGGCGGAGAGGTGCTACCATGAGACCTTGAAGCTGAGCCCCACCTACAAGCTGCTGATCCCCCTGGTGAACTGGTACTATCTGACCCTCATCAAGCAGGGGAAGAAGGAGGAGGCCCAGCGCATCGCCAATTTGATCCCCCCCGACGCCGACGGAAACAAGAAGAGCAACTACTACAAGCTGGCCATGGTCTACAACGGGTCTGTGGATATTGAGGATGCCCTGGCCGACGCCGAGGCGTTTTTGGCCAAGGACCCGGAGAACCACATGTCCAGCTATCCGTCCAACACCTACGGCCTGGCCTGGAAGCTGATCTGCGACGGGCAGGTGCAGCGGGGCTATGAGATCCTGAAGAGAGGCTATGATACCCACGGCTGGGCCCTGGCGGACACGGCGATTGAGTTTGACATGGCCAGATGGCGGGAAAATGGAGGGGTGAACTAATGGATATTAAAAAGACGGAAGCCCAGATGATGACGGAGCCCTGGCTGCCCAACTGTTCCGACAAGGAGCACGAGGTGTTCCCCCGGCGCACCGCTGTGGAGACCTCTGATATCGTGAAGGAGGCCATGGCGGCGGCCAAGGCCGACCCTGAGAACGTGGAAAAATGGATTGCCCTGGGCCGGGCCTACCGCCGGCAGAACATGTTCCGGGAGGCCATTGAGGCCTACAGCATCGGCATGGAGCATAACCCCTTCTACCCGCTGCTCTACCGCCACCGGGGACATTCCTACCTGAATACCGGCCGGTACTACGAGGCGGTGGGTGATTTTGAAGTGGCGCTGCGGCTGGACCCCTCCAACTTTGAGAGTTGGTACCACCAGGGCGTGTCCTTCTTTATGATCGGCCAGTATGCCCGCACTGAGTGGACCATGCGCCAGGGCCTGGACATGGTGACAGGCAGCGCGGATATCACCTGCACCACCGACTGGCTGTGGCGTTCCCTGGCCCGTCAGGGCAAGATGGACGAGGCCGCTCAGGTGCTCTCCGGCTACGACACCAGCAAGCAGCCCAGCGGCGCCATGGACTACTTCCGCGCCCTCCAGGTCTATAAGGGAGATATTACCCCTGAGGAGGCCCTGGCCGACCACAAGGTGACGACGGACTACGGCGTGGTGAACTACTACCTGGTGAACGGAAAGCAGGAGGAGGCTCTGGCGGTGGCCAAGGCCGCCCTGGAGCGGTATCGGGAGCGGGAGTGGGCCGCCTTCGGCTATCGCGGCTGCGAAGTGGAATTGGAGAAGCTGGGATGAGGTACGATTTTGATACCGTTATTGACCGCCGCGGCACAGACAGCCTGAAGTGGGACTCCGGCAAAAGCGATATGCTGCCCATGTGGGTGGCGGATATGGATCTTCCGGTGGCTCCGGAGATTATGGATGCCCTGAAAAAGCGGCTGGAGCACCCCATTTTGGGCTACTCCATCAAGAGCGACGACTATTTCAGCGCGGTCATGGGCTGGTTCTCCCGCCGCTATCAGTGGCAGATGAAGCCGGAGTGGATCTGCCATGCGCCGGGCATTGTGGCGGGCCTGCACTTTATTGTCCAGGCCTTCACCAAGCTAACAGACAAGGTCCTCTCCCTGGCTCCCGCCTACTACCAGTTCTACAAGGCCGCCGAGGACAACGGGCGGGAGTGCCTGCGCTGCCCCCTGGTGGTGGAGAACAACCGCTACGTGGTGGACTACCAGCGCTTTGAGGAGATGGCCGCCCGGGAGGATGTGACGCTGTTCCTGCTGTGCAATCCCCACAACCCCGGCGGCCGCTGCTGGACGGCGGAGGAACTGCGGCGCTTGGCGGAGATCTGCCAGCGCCACGGCGTGCTGGTGGTGTCCGACGAGATCCACTGCGACCTAGCGCTGGACGGAAACCGCTACTGCCCCTACGCCGTGGCGGCGGGGGAGGAGTTGATGGAGAACGCCATTGTCTGCGTGGCTCCCAGCAAGAGTTTCAACCTGGCCGGTCTGCAGACATCCTGCGTGGTGATCCCCAATGAGAAGATCCGGGCCGCCTATGACCAGAAGCTTCTCACCCTGGGCATCAAGCGCCCCAACGCCCTGGGCATGGTGGCCATGATCGCCGCCTATACCCAAGGCGAGCCGTGGCTGCAGGCGTGCACGGCCTACTTAACGGAAAATTTCCGCTTTATGAAGGAGTATCTGGCTGCCTATATTCCTGAGTTCAAGCCCATGGATATGGAGGCGACCTACCTGGCCTGGATTGATGTGTCCGGCCTGGGTGGAGAGCCGGGGGCATACCACGGGTATCAGGAGCGGGTGGGCAAGCTGTGGCTGGACGGCGGCAGCATGTTCGGCGCGGAGGGCGTGAACTACGAGCGGCTCAATTTCGCCTGCTCCCGGGCCACCCTGACAGATGCTCTGGAGCGTATGCGCAGGTCCGCCGACGCCATGCGGGAAGACCTGCGCTGAGCGGCGGGTCGGCGTAAGCACAAAGGAGGAGCATACCGATGCTGAAATATATCCTCAAACGAATCCTCATGCTGGTTCCGGTTATGGTTGGCGTGATTATCATCGTGTTCACCATGCTGTACATCACGCCGGGCGACGCCGCGGAGATGATTCTGGGTACGGAGGCCACGGAGGAAGAACTGGACGCTCTGCGGGAGGAACTGGGGCTCAATGATCCATATCTTGTCCGTCTGGGCACATTCTTTAAGAACCTGGTTCTGAAGATGGACTTCGGTACCTGCTGGGTGACGAAGCAGCCTGTTCTGTCCCTGATCCTGGCCCGATTCCCCTACACCGTGCGTTTGGCGTGCCTATCCGTGGCCATATCACTGACCCTTGGACTGGTGCTGGGCATCATCTCAGCCATCCGGCCCTACGGGATTTTCGACAATGTGTCCATGTCCCTGGCGCTGGTGGGCGTGTCCATGCCAAACTTCTGGCAGGGCCTGCTGCTGATGATGCTGTTTGCCCTGAAGCTGAACTGGTTTCCCGCCACAGGCATTGAATCCTGGCGCTCGTATATCCTGCCCGCCGTAACCATCGGCACGTCCTCCTGCGCGGTCATTGCCCGTCTGACCCGCTCGTCCATGCTGGACGTGGTCAACTCCGATTACGTGACCACCGCCCGGGCCAAGGGCCAGAAGGAGAGCGTGGTCATTCTGAAGCACTGCCTGAAAAACGCGCTGATCCCCATCATTACGGCGGTGGGTATCCAGTTTGGCGGCATGCTGGGCGGCTCCCTTCTGACAGAGACCGTTTTCGCCATTCCCGGAATTGGCTTGCTTCTGACCAACGCCATTAAGGCGCGCAACTACCCGGTGGTGCAGGGCGGCGTCCTCTTCGTAGCGCTGATCTTCAGCGTGGTGAATCTGGCGGTCGACCTGATCTACGCGCTGGTGGATCCCAGAATCAAGTCGAACTTCACCTAAGGAGGCTGACTATGGAACAACATGTGAACGGTGTGCGGCAAGAGGAAGTCGTCTATAAGAAGAGGCGGCAGCTTCCTGAGGTGTGGCGGCGCTTTAAGAAAAACCGCCGGGCCGTGTTCGGCGGGGTTCTGGTGCTGCTGCTGCTCCTGGCCGGGATTTTTGCCCCCTATCTGACGCCCTACGATCCCTACACCCAGGATCTGCTCAACAAGAACCTGGGACCCAGCCTGCTGCACCTGTGCGGTACGGACAACTTCGGCCGGGATATTTTCACCCGGATTCTCTACGGTGCGCGGATTTCCCTGATTGTGGGCTGGGTCTCCGTCATCACCGCCTGCCTGCTGGGCGGCACCCTGGGCGCCATCGCAGGCTATTACGGCGGCAAGGTGGATAATATCATTCTGCGCATTATGGATATCTTCCTGGCCATCCCCTCCATTCTGCTGAACATTTCCATTGTGGCGGCTCTGGGCGGCGGGCTGGTGAACATGCTCATTGCCATGGGCATTTCCTCCACCCCCACCTACTGCCGGACCATACGGGCGGAGATACTGAAGGTACGAAACCAGGAATTTGTGGAGGCGTCCCGGGCGGCGGGGGCCTCGGATTTCACGATCATTCTCAAGCACGTTATTCCCAACTGCCTGGCCCCCATGATTGTGCGCGTGACCATGAGCATCGGCAGCGCCATCCTCAGCTGCGCCAGCCTGAGTTTTATCGGCCTGGGCATCTCCCCGCCCACGGCGGAGTGGGGGTCCATGCTGGCCAGCGGGAGAGAGCTGATCCGCACCGCTCCCCATATCTGCACCTTCCCAGGCCTGGCCATCATGCTGACGGTTTTCTCTCTGAATCTGATGGGCGACGGGATCCGGGACGCCTTTGATCCGAAGATGAAGACCTGACGGGAAAGCAGAGGAGAATATATGGATAAAATTTTGGATATTCGGAACCTGCGTGTGGATTACGTAACAGACGACGGCACGGTCCACGCGGTCAACGGTCTGAACCTGAGCCTGAACCGGGGAGAGACCCTGGGCCTGGTGGGGGAAACCGGCGCCGGCAAGACCACCACCGCCAAGACCATCCTCCAGCTGCTGCCCAATCCCCAGGGCCGGGTGGTGGAGGGTGAGATACTCTTCAACGGGGAGGACAACCTGCGGAAAACGGCCAAGGAGATGCAGAAGATCCGGGGCGGGAAGATTTCCATGATCTTTCAGGATCCCATGACCAGCCTGAACCCCGTGCTGACGGTGGGCGACCAGATCGCCGAGGTGATCCGTCTCCACCAGAAGGGCAACCGGCTGGATGCTGACGCCCAGGCCAAAAAAATGCTGGAACTGGTGGGTATCAAGGTAGACCGCTTCGGCGAGTACCCCCATCAGTTCTCCGGCGGCATGAAGCAGCGGGTGGGCATCGCCATGGCGCTGGCCTGCAATCCCCAGCTGCTCATTGCCGACGAGCCCACCTCCGCCCTGGATGTGACCATCCAGGCCCAGGTGCTGGAACTGATGAAGAGTCTGCGGGAGCAGTACGGCACGTCCCTGATCATGATTACCCATGACCTGGGCATTGTGGCGGAGATCTGCGACTATGTGGCCATTATGTACGCCGGGCAGGACGTGGAGTATGCGGACAAGTACGAGCTCTTTACCAAGCCCCTGCACCCCTACACGGTGGGCCTGTTCCGCTGTATCCCCGATCTGACGGTGGAGCAGAACGAACTGATTCCCATTCCGGGCATGATGCCCAACCCCATGGTCGAGCCCGCCGGCTGCCCTTTTGCCCCCCGCTGCGCGGAGGCTACGGAGCGGTGCTTCGCGGAGAAGCCCCCCATTGTCCAGGTGACGGAGAACCACAGGGTTCGCTGCTTTAAGTACGCGGAGGTGAATGGCTGATATGAGTGAGAAGCTGATCGAAGTAAAGGGCCTGACCAAGCTGTTCAACACCAAGGGCGGCAAACTCCACGCCGTGGACAATGTGGACTTCTATATTGACAAGGGCGAGACCCTGGGCCTGGTGGGGGAGTCCGGCTGCGGGAAATCCACCACAGGCCGCCTGCTGCTGCGCCTGCTGGAGGCAACGGCGGGGGAGGTGCGCTACAAGGGGCAGGATGTGCTGAAGCTGAACAAGCACGCCATGCGCAAGCTGCGCACCCAGATGCAGATCGTCTTTCAGGACCCCTACGCCTCTCTGGACAGCCGCCGCACCGTGTACGAGAGCATTGAGGAGCCCCTGGCTCTCCATGGCCGCTACCCCCACAAGGGGGAGCGGGAGAAATACGTCTTTGAACTGATGAATACGGTGGGCCTGGCGCCCCGGGTGGTCAACTCCTACCCCCATGAACTGGACGGCGGCCGCCGCCAGCGGGTGGGCGTGGCCCGGGCCATCGCCCTGGATCCGGAGTTCATCGTGCTGGATGAGCCGGTTTCCGCTCTGGATGTGTCCATCCAGGCCCAGATTCTGAATTTGCTGCAAAAGCTGCAGCGGGAGAAGGGGCTGACCTACCTCTTTATCTCCCATAACCTGAGCGTGGTCAAGCACATCAGCGACCGGGTGGCGGTGATGTATCTGGGAAAAATCGTGGAGATGGCCCCCACCAGGGAACTCTTCGCGAACCCGCTGCACCCCTATACCCGGGCCCTGCTCTCCGCGGTGCCCGTGCCCCGGGTGGACGTGGAGCGGGAACGGATTATTTTGGAGGGCGATGTGCCCAGCCCCATCAACCCGGCCCCCGGCTGCCGGTTCTACGGTCGCTGCCAGATGCGCTGCGAGAAGTGCCAGGGCACGGATGTGGAACTGCGGAAGGTGCGTCCGGCCCACTACGTGGCCTGTGCGCTGGACGTTTAAACGGGGAGAGGAGGAGTCGCTGTGTATACCTGCGCCCAATGCGCCATCTACGCGTGCCGGGAGGGGCGCCCTGAGAAAATGCCTAAAAATTGCCCCATGCATAACCAGCAGCTGATGCAGGAGGCCCTGCAGACTTACAGCCTGGAGGAGAACCGGGACTTTTACATCACCGCCTCGGAACTGGAGACCCTGGGCTACTGCCAGTGGCCCCGGGTAAAGGAGACGGTCCAGTTCTGCCTGCGGAGGGGATATACGAAGGTGGGCATGGCCTTCTGCTGGGGCCTGCGCAAGGAGGCCAAGGTGATGGACGGCCTGCTGCGGCGCGCGGGATTGCAGGTGGTATCCGTCATCTGCAAGACCGGCGGCGTGGACAAGGGGGTATGCGGCATACCGGAGGAGCATAAGCTGCGCCCCGGTCAGCACGAGAGCATGTGCAACCCCATTGCCCAGGCCCGGCTGCTCAATGAGCAGGGCACCCAGTTCAATATCGCCCTGGGCCTGTGCGTGGGGCACGACTCCCTGTTCTATAAATATTCCGACGCCCTTGTGACCACCCTGATCGCCAAGGATCGGGTGCTGGCCCACAACCCGGCGGGAGCGCTGTACTGTGCGGAGGGATATTTCAAGGAGCGGGTTTAAAACAAGGTAAATGGAAAAAGGAGAAGAAAAACGATGACCCTGCAAGAACTGAAGAACCATGTCAAGGGACTGTGCTTTGTGAACGTGACGCCCTTTGATGAGGACGGCACCCTCAACCTGGCGGCATACCGGGACAACCTGGCCTTCACCCTGGAAAAGATCCGGGGCTTTGACTGCACCATCACCCCCTGCGGCAGCAATGGTGAATTTGCCTCCATGAGCGAGGAGGAGCATCGCTCCGTCATCAAGACCTGTGTGGAGACGGTGAACGGCGAGCACCCCGTGATCGCCGGCGCCGGTCGGGCCAGCACCTACGATACGGTGAAAATGTGCCGCTATGCCCAGGAGGTGGGCGCGGACGGGGTGCAGATTATCCACCCCTACTACTTTGTCCCCACGGTGGAGGGCATGTACCAGCACTATAAGACGGTGGCTGACTCCATCGACATCGGCATCGTGGTGTACAACAACCCCGCCTTCTCCCAGTCCTGGATCAATCCCCAGCTGATGCGCCGGATTGTGGACAATACCGATGGGAAGATCTGCGGCGTAAAGGAGAACACCCCCCACCTGATGCTGTTTGACGCCATGGTGAAGGCTCTGCGGGGCACTGGTGTGCCCATCTGCAGCGGCTTTGGGGAGAAGTGGTACGCCTACCAGTTCCCCTATGGGGCTGACGGCTTTGTGACCCCCTTCGGCAACTTCTTCCCGGAATTCCCCATGCAGCTCTACCAGGCCGCCCAGCGCTACGACTTCGATACCATTCGGGCCCTGCTGGACCGGATGGAGCCCTACTACGCCTTTGTGGGCCGCTGCAGCGCCGCCCGCGGGGATACCGGCGTCATCGGAAAGCCCGGCGGCAGCATTTATGGCGAGGGCAACGTCCGCTTCGGCGTGCTGAAGGAGGCCATGAACCTGATGGGCCTCCACGGCGGCTATATGCGCCTGCCGCTGACGGGGCTGAACGACAAGGAGCGGGACGAACTGCGGGAGATCCTGCACGCCCTGGGCCTGCTGTAATACCGATACCTGTCCATCCAATATAAGTTCCCCGGTAAGAAGCCGCGGGTTTCCGACAATGTCGGAAACCCGCGGCTTCGATCTGTCCGGCAGAGCGTTAACTCTCCATGTGCTTGCCCAGGAAGGCGGCGATGGTCTGGGCCAGCTTAAACTCGGTTTCTCCAGTGACAATGGCCTCCCCGTCCTCAACAAACAGGACCAGGCCCAGCACATCCCCCTCGGAGATAATGGGGGCGGCCACGGAGGCGCAGAACTTGTCGCCGCCGTCTGTGACGATAATCCGTCCCTCCCCCTGGGTGTGCTGATAAATTTTGCGGTCCTCCATGATCTGCTCCAGCTGGGGGCTGATGCGCTTGCCCATCAGTTCCCGCTTGCCGCCGCCGGCCACGGCAATCACCGTGTCCCGGTCCGTAACGGCAGTAATGGAGCCGCAGCTTTTGGACAGTGTTTCGCAGAATTGAGCGGCAAAATCGTCCAGGCCGCCCATGAGAGAGTATTTTTTGAAAATGACCTCGCCGTCGCGGCTGGTGTAAATTTCCAGGGGATCGCCCTCGCGGATGCGCATGGTGCGCCGGATTTCCTTGGGGATCACCACCCGCCCCAGATCGTCGATACGGCGCACGATTCCGGTTGCTTTCATATCTCGATTCCTCCCGTGGTTTTCTTGGAAAACATGGCTGCTCTTGGCTGACACGGGTAGTATCCGCAGATATTGGGAAGGTATGCGAAAACTGGGCTGGATTTGTTTGCCTGTAATTTTGCCGTTATTTTCCGCGCCCACAGTTCAAAATTCTGCGAAAGGCGCCCATGGAGAGCCGGTCCGCCAGCAGGATGGCGGCCAGGGCGGCCGCGGCCAGCAGCGCGTGGAGAACCCAGGCCGGGCGGTAGAAGCCGGTGGAATCATAGATCAGCGCGCTGACAGGCGCGCCCACGGCCACACCGAGGTACAGGATGGTGGTCAGCAGGCCCACATTGGAGACGAAATCCCGGGTACCAAAAAATTTTTGCGTCAAATAGGCGGGAAGAATAACCTGCAGAGAGGTGGTCAGGCCGAAGAGCAGGGCGGGGATGAGAATGCCGGGGCTGCTGGTGCAAAGCAGCAGGGAGAGAAAGGCGGCTATGGCGACACCGCAGCAGAGGATGGAGGCCAGCGCCGCGGAGAAGTGGTCGTAGAGGATGCCCACCAGCACCTTCCCGCACACGCCGGCCATCAGTACCAGCGCGTACATTTTTACCGCCAGCGCCTGCTCCACCCCCGCGGCCTGCCAGTAGGCCACCAGATGCTGCTGGGTTCCCATGGTGGCAAAGCCCAGGAAAAAGATGGCCAGGGCAAAGAGCCAGTAGCTGGGAAGGCGGAGGGTCTGGGCCTGGGTGAACCCTGTGGCCTCCGTATCTTCCTCCCGCCTGGAGGGGGCGGCGGCGCCGTAGGGAAGAAGGCCCACGGACTGGGGCGTGGGGCGCAGCAGTACCAGCGCCAGCAGCGCCGTCAGCAGTATGGCGGCGGCAATCAGCCGGTACGTGCCCCGCCAGCCCACCGACTGGATCAGCCGGGACACGGTGGGGGAGAGGAGCGAGGAGGCCAAGCCGGAGCCGGTGAAGGCCAGGCCTGTCACAAGCCCGCGCTTATCCGCAAACCAGTTGGACAGCAGCAGCGTGATGGGGACAGAGCCGAAGAGACAGGCCGCCAGGCCCGCCAGCACGCCCCCCGCGTAAAACCCGTAGACGGAGCGGGACATGGAGTAGCACAGGTGGGCGCCTGCCCCCAGGACCGCTCCCAGCAGGATCAGAGGGCGCATGGGGAAGCGGCGGTAGAGCCGGCCCACGAAGGGAATAATCAGCATGGTGGTGGCGGTGCTGCAGGTGCTGTACAGTACCAGAGCGGAGCGCTTGACCTGGAGGGACTGGGCCACAGGGGATAAAAACAGGGCGTTGAAGTAGGACAGCATGCCGACGCTGGCGGCGGACAGCAGCAGGCAGGCGAACACGATGACCCAGTGGTAGAGAGAACCTTTCTTTTGCAGCTGTTTCATCGGTTCCCCCTATTTCCCAAACAGCCGCGCCGCCCGCTCCATCCGCTGCCGTACGGGAACGCCGAAGGGGCAGGCCGCCTCGCAGCTGCCGCACCCGATACAGGCGGAGGCGGTGGGGGAAAGGCTTTCGTAGTGGGCCTGTACCGTGGGCGGGACGGCGCCGCCCTCCGGCACCAGATCCAGGTACTGGCTGACGCGGGCGATGTCCAGTCCGGCGGGGCAGGGAAGGCAGTGGTTGCAGTAGACGCAGGCCCCGTTTTCGTGGTACTGGGGGGCCATGCGGAGGATTCCCGTGTAATCCCGCTCCTCAGGGGCGGCCCTGTCATAGGCGGCGGCCCGGCACACCTCCTCCGTTGTTTTCATCCCCAGCATGGCACTGGCCACCGCCGGCCGGTCCAGGGCGTATGCCACGCACTGGTAGTCCGTCATGGCCTGGCCAAAGGGGGACAGTTCCGGCCGCAGGAGGATGCCGGCTCCCAGGGTTTTCATGGTGGTAATGGCAATCCCCATGCGCTCGCAGGTGCGGTATAGCTGGGCCCGGTCCGAATCCATGCCCCGAACCGACCGGCTGTCCATGTCGTCCCGGCTGGGGCGCAGGCGCATTTGGGCTGGGTGCAGCATGTCGTAGGCGGGGTTGACGCTGATCATCATACAGTCCAGCAGGCCGGTTTCCGCAGCCTGGAGGGCCACGGCGGAGTTGTGGCTGCTGATGCCCAGATGACGGATCACACCCTGCCGCTTCAGGGAGAGGGCGTAGGCCATAATAGGGCCGTCCAGGATCTCCAGCAGATCCTGCCGGCGGTCCACCATGTGGATCAGGCCAAAATCAATGAAGTCTGTTTTCAGCCGCTCCAGCAGATCCTCAAAGGCGCGGCGGGTCTCGTCGATGTCCAGGGGGCGGCCATATTGACCGTCCTTCCAGACAGAGCGCAGATGTCCCTGGATCATCATCCGCTCTCGGTTCCCCGCAAGGGCCAGACCCAGATCGGAGCGCACCTGCGGCTCGGACATAAAGCAGTCAAGAATATTGATGCCGGACTCCATGGCCGCCTCCACCACCTGCACCACGGCGGCGGTATCCTGCCCCTGTAAATGCTCGCAGCCGAGGCCAATCTCGGAGACGAGGAGATCCTGCTTTCCAAATTTTCGGTATTGCATGGCCGATGTACCTCCCAGTTGAAATATACCATATATAGCATATAGCTTATAATGACAACATGTCAACCATGCAATTTCACAAAAAAGCAATGAAAAAATTGTCGCACCTGACAAAATTGGCAGATATGCACGAATTTTTGAAAAAAACCCTTGCCAAACGCGGCAGGCTTGCTCTATACTTGTAATGACAACATTACCAAATGGGTGTTGATCTCAATACATAAACAGAGGAGGTTCCCATGAAAAACGCGAAACGAGTTCTTGCCTTGCTCTTGGCAGCGTGTATGCTGTTGGCTCTGTGCGCCTGCTCCAATAAGACCAATAAGAATGGCAATGCGGCTGGAAACACACCCAATACATCCGATCCGGCCCCCAGCACCGGGGAGACCGGAGGAGAGAACTCCGGCGAAGAGATCCCCCCGGAAAAAACAGTGGCTCTGATTCTTCAGCCCGGCGGTCTGGGGGATGAGGGCTGGAACGATGCCTCCTGGGCCGGCCTGAAGCGGATGATGGACGAGCATGGGATCGGCGGTGTGACGGTGGAGACCTCCGCCACTGCGGACACGGAGTTCTTTATCCGGGAACTGGCGGAGCAGGGCTACGGCCTGATCTACTGCCTGGACACCTCAGTGATTCCCACCTGCATGCAGGTCTCCGCGGACTATCCGGATTCCCTCTTTGTCTATCCTGCCAAGCTGAACCTGAAGGCCAATACCGGCAACGCCTACTGGATGTGGTACCAGCTCAATGAGATCGGCTTTATGTGCGGCGTTGTGGCCGCCTTTATCGCCACCGACGGCAATGAGATTGTGGACTACGCCGGGCAGCAGGAGGGCTGTAAGGTAGGCTGTATCTTCGGCCAGGACAGCGCCGGCTTCTACCGCTACGCTGACGGCTTCGAGCACGGAGCCAGGTGGGTGAATCCCGACTGCGAGGTGGTGTATGACTACACCGCCGGCTATACGGACACGGCCTACTGCCAGACCATTGCGGAGAACATGATCAAAAACGGCTGCGACGTGATCTGGACATGCTGCGGCACAGCCGGGTACGGCGGCCTGCAGGCCTGCCGGCTCAACGGCGGGCTGGGTATCGGCGTGGACTCCAACCAGGACAACGTGGAGCCGGGCTATGTGGTTACATCCGGCATGCGCATGATGGACCACGACATCGAGTTTGTGGTGGAGAAGTGGCTGGATGGCACCCTGGAGGGCTCCAACGATATGTTTGACCTGACCTCCGGCTCCGTTGGCATTACCGACATGTCCACGATTGCGGAGTATGTGACCAACCAGGAGAACTTCCAGCGCCTGCAGGATAAGGTGGCCGAGGCGCTGGACCTGATCGCCAAGAAGGAACTGCGCCCCTACGACACGGCGGAGACGGCCTACACCGGCGACGGGACGATCCTCCGTTTTGCCGACTGGTGGGCGGAGAACAAGGACACCAATCCCAACAATGTTCACGACTGGTACTATCTGGACGAAATTATCTACAACTAACCGATAAAACGCGGAATTCGGCCGGCCGGCCACAGGAATGCTGGCGGCCGGCCGAAACAGCTAAAGGGGAGCCGCATATGGAACATATCATCGAGGTAAGAAATCTGACAAAGAAATACGGGGATTTTACCGCGAACCGCAATATCAATTTTGCCATACGGCGGGGTGAGATCCACGCGATTATCGGAGAGAACGGCGCCGGAAAAACCACGCTGATGAATATGCTGTATGGGATTATCCAGCCCACCTCCGGAGAAATTCTGTTTAACGGGCAGCCGGTAAAACTCTCCTCGCCGAAGGACGCCATTGCCCACGGGATCGGTATGGTGCACCAGCACTTTAAGCTGGCGCCCAGCCTGACAATTTACGAAAATGTGCTGCTGGGCAGCGAGATCCATAAAAGGATCAAGCTGGGCGGCAGGGATATTGACAGCCCCATCATTGACAAGCAGAGGGAGATTGAGGCCGTGCAGGCCGTGGTGGACCGCTTTGGCTTCAACCTGACGGTGACGGACAAGGTCCAGGACATCTCCGTTGGCTGCCGCCAGCGGGTGGAGATCACCAAGATGCTCTACCGAAACGTGGATGTGCTGATTCTGGACGAGCCCACCGCCGTGCTGGTCCCACAGGAGATCGAGGAATTGATCCGCCGCCTCAACGAACTGCGGGACATGGGGAAGACGATTGTCATCATTACCCACAAGCTGGAGGAGGTCAAACTCTGTGCGGACCGGATCACGGTGATCCGCCGGGGCGAGATCATCGGGACACTGGACAACGACGAGCACGCCACGCCCCAGGTGCTGGCCAACATGATGGTGGGCCGTCCGGTCCTGCTGACGGCCCAGCGCAGCAGCAAGCCCAGGGGGGAGAAGGTGCTGCTGTCGGTGCGGGGCCTTTCCGCTAAAAACAGCGCTGGGAAGTACGTGCTCAAGGATGTCTCCTTTGACATCCACGAGGGGGAGATTTTGGGCGTGGCTGGTGTGGACGGCAACGGCCAGAGTGAATTGATGTTCCAGCTGACGGGCCTGATGAACGCGGAGAAGGGCCAGGTTCTCCTGGATGGGGAGGACATATTCGGCCTGTGGCCGGACGATTTGCGGCAGCGGGGCGTGGGTGTCATTCCGGAGGACCGCTACCGCCAGGGCGTATGCCTGCCGGTGCGGGTCAGCCACAATCTGATTGCCGGATACCACGGGAGGAAGCCCTTTGCCAATGGGTTCCGCATGGACTACCAGGCGGTAAAGGACAACTACCAGAAGCTGGTGGAGGAGTATGATATCCGCCTGTCCGACGCGGACCCCCTGGTGGGGGCCCTGTCCGGCGGCAATGCGCAGAAGGTCATTGTGGCCCGGGAACTGTCCCAGCAGCCGAAGCTGCTGTATGCCTCTCAGCCCACCCGGGGCGTTGACGTGGGGGCCACGGAGTTCATTCACCACCGCCTGATCCGGTCCCGGGACGAGGGGAAGGCCATCCTGCTGATCTCCTCGGAGTTGTCCGAGGTGGTGGGCCTGTCCGACCGGGTGGTCGTTATGTATGAGGGGGAGATTACCGGCGAGTTCAATTCCGCCGATGTCACCTTTGAAGAACTGGGACTGTACATGTCCGGCGCCAAACGCCAGAAACAGGAGGGAGGAAGCAGCCATGGACAAGAAAAAGCTGCCGCTCAGCAATAAGATCCTCTATAAGCGCCTGTCCTTTTTAAATTTTCTTCTGCCGGTTCTGCTTGCCTTCCTGGTCAGCGGCCTGTTCTGCATCATCGACGGCTCCAATCCCTTTGAGGTGTACCGCCGCATTTTCGCTACATCGTTTTTCACCAAGACGGGCTGGATGAACACCCTGGGCTATGCCACGCCGCTGATTATGACGGGAATTGCCACCTCCTTCTCCATCCGGGCAGGCGTGTTCAACATGGGCATTGAGGGGCAGGTCTATGTGGGCTCCTTCTTCGCGGCCATTGCCGGCTATGCCCTGCCGCTGCCCCGGTTTCTGCACATTCCGGCGTGCCTGCTCTGCGGCGCCATCGGCGGTATGCTGTGGTCCGCGATTCCGGCGATCCTCAAGTCCAGGTTCCAGATCAATGAGATCGTCACCACGATTATGCTCAACAACGTGGCTCTGACGGTGACAAAGGTGCTGACCATGGGGCCCTTCAACGCAAACTATATCTACTCCTCCACGCCGGCCCTGCGGGAAACCGCCCTCATTCCCCGGTTTTCCCCCCGCTATAAGGTCACGTGGGCCCTGGTCCTCGCTCTGGGCCTGCTGCTGGTGGTGTGGTACATATTGAGGCGGACAAAATTTGGCTATGAGATCCAGTTTCTGGGCCGGCAGCAGGAGTTTTCCGACGCGGTGGGGATGCGGGTCTCCCGAAAAATTCTGATGGTTTTCATTCTGGGCGGCGCGATTGCCGGCATTGCCGGCGCCACGGAGATCATGGGCGTCTATAAGGCGTTCATGCCTGAGTGGGGCGGCGCCATGGGCGTGGGCTGGGACGGCTTTTCCGTCTGCGTGCTGGCGGGGGGCAATCCCCTGGGGGTCCTCATTGTTTCCCTGCTCTACGGCGGCTTCCGCTACGGCTGCATCTCTCTGCAGGCCAATATTGGCACCCCCATTGAACTCAACGACATTGTCAAGTGCGCCATCATCCTCTTCTTCTCCATTAAATACATCCGGCCGAATCAGGACCTGATGCGCTTTTTCCGCCGGAAGAGCGCCGCGGAAAGCGAATAGGGAGGGGTTATTATGAATGTAGTTTTGACACTGCTGTTCTATACCGTCAGGATGTCCACGCCTCTGCTCTTTGTCATCATGGGCGGCGTGTTTGTCCAGCGGGCCGGGGTATTCAATTTTGCCCTGGAGTCGGCCATCAATACCGGCGCCTTCGCGGCCATTGCCGCCATTATGCTCACCGGTAAGCTGTGGGTGGGCGTCATAACCGCCCTGATCGCCTGTGTGCTGGTGAACATGTTCTTCGCCCTGTTCACCGTGAAGTTCAGCGCCCACCCCACGGTGGTGGGCATGGCCATCAACCTGCTGACAGCGGCCATTATTCCCTATCTGATGATGGCCCTGTTTGACACCAGCGCGGTGATCAATGTCACCAGCACGGTGGATCCCGGCAGGATGATGCTGGATGTGCCGGTGCTGCGGAATATTCCCATCCTGGGCGATATTTTTAACCTGCAGACCCCTCTGACCTACCTCTCCTTCCTGATGATCGCGGTGCTGATGGTGGTCTACTACAAGACGACCTTTGGTACCCACGTCCGCCTGGTGGGCGACAACTGGGAGGCGGCGGAGGCCATCGGCATCAACGTGCAGAAGGTAAAGATCGCGGCGCTGGTCATTTCCGGCCTCTGCTGCGCCCTGGCCGGCCTGAACATCTCCGTGGAGTCCTTGGGCATGTACACGCTGAATATCTCCGCCTCCCGGGGCTACATCTGCCTGTCCGCCATCAACTGCGGGCGGAAGGAGCCGGGAAAGTCGGCGCTGTTCGGCCTGCTCTTCGGCTTCACCAAGGCGGTGCAGATTGTGCTGTCCAACTATCTGGGCTCCACGCTGGCCTCCCTGCTGGAGGCGCTGCCATATATTACAATCATCGTTGTGCTGGTGGCCACGGAACTGCCCGCGGTTCGGCGCAACCCCATGCGGATCTTTATGAAGGGCTGAGGAGGAAATCCATATGGCGAAATATGCGTATACCGTCTTTGGCGCCGCCACCACGGTAAAGGTTATGAAGTTTGACACCTTTCCCAAGGTGGGCCAGACCACGGCCATCCTGAACTCGGATTTCGACCGCCTTTACTACGGCGGCAAGGCCTGGAACGTGATCTACAACATGATGATGCTGGGCTGCCCGGTCTACCCGGTGCTGGCTTATTCCGATAACCGCTTTGTCCCCGAGTTTGAACGGGCAAGGCAGCGGTTCGGCATGCCGACGGACGGGATCTTCCGCTCCCCCCGGGGGGACTACGAGTTTTTGACCTGCTACATGCTGGAGGACCGGGAGAAAAATCACATCACAATGGGCGGCTACCACTCCAATAACCCCAATCTGGACCTGAAGGAGCTGAAGCGGGACCATGTTCCGGTGCGGCGGGAGTTTATGGCCGACAGCCGCATGGCTGTGCTGACCTGCCCCAAGAGCGGTGATCTGGACACCATGTTCTCCGCCATTGTGGATGCCGGGATGCCCATGGCCTTCTCCATGAGCCACGACACCTCGGTGTTTAACCGGGACAACCTGGAGCCGATTTGCCGGTATGCCCAGATTATCTTTGCCAACGAGGAGGAAATCTCCTACATGGAGGAACTGTATGGCTACGCCTCCATTACTGATTTGTTCCGCCTGGGTCAGACGCGCCTGATTGTCAAGACCCTGGGCAAGGCCGGCAGCCTGGTCTATGAAAAGACGGAGGACGGCTGGCGGGAGTACCGGGTGCCCATTACGGAGAGCCCCGTGGGGAACGTCAACGCCATCGGGGCGGGGGACGCCTACGTGGCGGGCTTCCTCTACGGCCTGAGCGTGGGGGAGCCGGTGGAAACCTGCGCCCAGTACGGCAGCACCGTATCCTCCTTTGTCATCGAGGACGACGGCTCCGTTACCAACGCGCCCACTCTGGAGCAGATGCTTGCGCGCAACGCCCGGCGGGCGGATGCGGTCAACCCAAAAAAATAGGGAGAGTCAGAATGAGAATCATTGAACTGATGAAAGAAAAACAGGGCGTGCTCATCGGCATGGTGCACTGCCTGCCGCTGCCCGGCGCCATGAACCACTGCGGCAGCATGGACGCCGTGGTGGCCAAGGCGGTGGCCGATGCGAAGAAGCTGGAGCAGGCCGGGTTTGACGCCGTGCTGGTGGAGCCCACCCTGGACCGGCCCATGGGAATGACCCGGGGCCCCCTGCAGCTGGCGGCCATGAGCGTGATCTGCGGAGCGGTGCACCAGGTGGTGTCGGTTCCCATGGGGGTTTCCTTCATGACGGCGGACTGCGGGGACCTCTTCGCCATTGCCCGGGCCTCCGGGGCGGACTTTGTGCGCATCACGGCCTTCGTGGACACGGTGCGCTTCCCCGTGGGGGTGGTGCAGCCCTGTGCCGCCAGGGTGTGGGAGGTGCGCCGGAACGGAGGGATGGAGGACATTGCCGTCCTGGCCGACATCCAGGTAAAGCACGCGGAGATGGTGTTCCCCCAGGTCACTCTGGAGCAGTCCGCCTACTATGCCCAGGCCCAGGGCGCGGACGCCATTGTAGTCACCGGCGACTCCACCGGCCAGGAGACGCCCCTTGAGACAATCCAGCGGGCGCGGCGGGTATCCAAAATCCCGGTGGTGGCGGGCAGCGGCGTGGCTGTATCCAATATCAAAAGTCAGATGGAACAGGCGGCCGGCTTTATTGTCGGCTCCTCCATCAAGCCCGGCGGGGATCTGTTCGCCGCTGTGGAGCCGGAACTGGCCCGGGCCTTGGTGGAGGCGCGAAACGCCTGAGGGAGGGAATCCATGGAACATACATACCAATCCGCCCTGCTGGTGATCGATTTGCAAAATGACTTTACCCAGCCCTGGGGCAGTGTCTACCGGGAGCCCACGGGGGAGATGATGGATCGGGTCAGCGCCGGAATCGACCGCATGCGGGATCAGGGAGTCCTGATTGTGGTGGTCTACTCCGGCGGCCCGGCGGAGGTGCGCCGGGCCAGGCCGGGCCCCGGCCCCTCCCGGACCCACCGGTCCGACGGCACGCGCCGGTGCCTGATCCAGGGGACGCCGGGATTTGAGATTGACGAGCGCATCCACATAGACCGGGAGCGGGATATCCTCTGGCACAAGTCTGCCGCCAGCGCCTTTTTCCGGAACGACCTGGACCAGCGCCTGCGGGAGAGAGGGGTGGAGAATGTGCTGGTGTGCGGCGTCAAGACCAATGTGTGCTGCCGGGCCACGGTAAACGACGCGTACAGCCATGGGTTTCGCACCTTTATCATCTCCGATATGACGGCCACCAACACCCCGGAACTGAACGCCTTTTTTGTAGAGGACATGGCAAAATACTTTGCCAGCGCCGTCACGTCGGAACAGGTATTTCAAATGCTGGAAAACGGCGAACTGTAATGGGAGGAGACGTATCATGAAAGTCATTGGCTATCTGTCCCTGGGATATCCCACGCTGGAGCGCAGCCTGGAGATGGCGGACGCCTATTTTGAGGCGGGCTGCGACGCCATAGAGATCGGGATTCCCAGCCCTGACCCCAAGTACGAAAAAGAGACCATCCGCACGTGGATGCAGCAGGCCTACGCCGATGAGAGCGACTACCAGATCTACTTTACCGCCATTGCCGCCCTGAAAGCCCGGCATAGGGAGAAGGAGATCTACACCATGGTCTATCAGGAGGTGCTGGACATGGTGACGCCCCCGGGCTACGCCCGCTTCTGCCGGGAGGCGGGGGTGGACTGCGTCATCTCCATCAACCTCACGGCGGCGTCCATCGCCGCTCTGGACGCCGCCGGGGTCCCCCGCTGCTCCTTCGGCAGCCTCATCCTGGATCCCCAGCGGCTGGAGGCGTGCCGGCAGCCGGGAGGGCTGATCTACTGCCAGGCAAACTTTATGCCCGGGCAAACCCCGGTGCCCGGCTATGAGACCCTGGGCAAGGTGCTGGCCTATATGCGGGAGACCGGCGTCACCCGCCCCATTTACTGCGGCGGCGGCATCAAGACTCCGGAGGACGCCCGCAGGGTGAAGGAGGCGGGCGCTGATGGCTTTTTCGTTGGCACCGCCATTATCAGCCTGGCCGACCAGCTGGAGGAACTGAAGGCGGAGATTGCCCGCTATTGTCAGGCGGTGGCGGACTGATTCCGGCAAAAACAGGCAGGGAAGACGGTAAATCAGAAAAAATGGTTTTGCAAAATGTATCCAGTGTGCTATAATATGGACAAAAGATAGAACAGTTGGGGGGAAACCCAATGGATCAACAGGTTTACCAAAAAATTGCAAACGAGATTTCTGAGATGCCCATTCCAAAGTACTACCGCTTGAAAATGGATATCATCAGCAAGATCAATACAGGCGTCTGGACGGACCACGTGAAGCTGCCCTCGGAGAGTGAATTCTGCAAGCAGTACGGGATCAGCCGCATCACAGTGCGCAAAACCTTTGACGAACTGGTGGCCAGCAAATACATCTACAAGGTTCAGGGCAAGGGCACCTATGTGGCGCCCCAGGCGCAGCGTGAGGTGATTCTGGCCCGGAACACCTACGGCTGTGAAGAGATGATCCGCTCTCAGGGGCATGTCCCGTCCCACAAGATCCGTCGGCTGGAACTGGTGGACTGTCCCGCTGTGGTGGCCAGGAACCTGGACATCCGGGAGGACGGGCAGGTGCTGCTGTATGAGAGGACCTACTATGGAAACGGCCGCCCGGCGATCCACGCCAAGTCCTACATCAACCACCTGCGCCTGCCTGGGATTGAGCGGGTTGATTTTTCCAGCCGCTCCCTGTCCAAGCTGATTACCGGGGAGTACGGACTGACAGTGACCAGCAACCGCTGCATGCTGCAGGCGATTTCCGCCGAGGGGGAGGTCAGCGAGGCCCTGGGGGTGAAGCCCGGCTTCCCGCTGCTGTCCCGCAATGTGGTGACGGTGGCCTCCAACGGGGTGGAGACCTTTCCGGTGGAGGTCAGCCAGTTGTACTACCGGACGGACACGGTGCCGTATATTGCCCAGGGCTGAGTTCCCGCTCCGCCCTGGCGCCGGCTGTCTGACCGGCGGGAGGGGGGCGTTCCGCGGCAGCGGGAGGTTCTGTATCACAACTTATAATATCAACATGATAATATTTTAGGAGGGTCCTATGTCTGCGAAAACTGCCCTGCTGGTCGTTGACATGCAAAACGACTTTACAAAGCCCGGCGCCCGCGCCTACTATCCCATGACGGAGGAACTCATGGGGACCTTTGCCGCCAAGATGAACCGCATGCGGGAGAAGGGCGTCCAGATCGTCATCATTTATTCCCTGGTGCCCGCGGACCACAAGCCGGACCCGGAGATCACCCGCATTACCTCCTCCACCCGCACTCTGGTGGAGGGGACCTACGGCGCGGAGATCGACGAGCGCATTCCGTACGATCCGCAGCGGGATTGGAAGATGCGGAAGTTCGCCGCCAGTTCTTTTCTGCACACGGATCTGGCCCGGCGCCTGGGGGAGCAGGGAATTGAAAATGTGCTGGTCAGCGGTGTGAAGACCAATGTCTGCTGCCGGGCCACCACGGTGGACTCCGCCAGTCTGGGGTTCCGCACCTTCCTGGTCAGTGATATGCTGGCCACCAATACTCCGGAACTGCATGCGTTCCATCTGGAGGAGTTGGGGCATCAATACGGCACGGTTGTTACCTCGGAAGAGGTGCTGCGGATGCTGGACCAGGGGACGCTGTAAGGAGGAGGTAGCGCATCATGACAAGGGAAACCGCTTTGATCGCAGTGAATCTGCAAAATCAGTTTACAGACCCCAATGGCTGTCTCTATTATCCCGCCACCGGGGTGGCCATGCCCCGCATTTTGGAGGGAATCCGTCTGCTGCGGGAGCAGGGCGTACATATTGTCTACGCCATGGCGGAGGCCACCGGAGAGGAATTTACCTTCGACACGGAACTGCTTAAGCGGCGGGACCCCGTCCCCCTGCGGGGCACCTGGGAGGCCCGGCGGGACCCCCGGCTGGAGATTGACCCGGCGGACCAGGTTATCACCCACTGCGCCTCCTCCGCCTTTTTTGGCACCAGTCTGGCGGAGAATTTGCGGCAGCGGGGGATCAAAAACGTCATCACCTGCGGCGTCAAGACCAACTACGATGTCCGGGCCACGGCCACCGACGCCATGTGGAATCAATTCCGGGCCTTTGTGGCGTCGGACATGGTGGCCTGTGACAGCGAGGAGCGAAACAACCGCCACCTGGAGGAATTGACCAAGTATACCGCAAAGGCCCTGCCCCTGGACGAGATCCTGCAGCGCATTGCCCGGGGCGAGTTATAAAAAATAGCGTAGAACGCTGTATTTTACGCGCATGTCCCCGGCGGCGCCAGGGACGTGCTGGGATTTCAGCCGTCGGCGGGACGCCGACATGGCATTTTTTATAGCTTGCCGCAGGCAAGCTAAAAAAGAAGGAGGAGTCACTATGAAATTCAGTCCGGTCTACTACATTATCAACGGCTGGCCCACCGTGGAAAAGACCATTGAGATGGCGGACCGCTATGTGGAGCACGGTGTGAGCGGCATTCAGATCTGTCTGCCCTCCACCAATCCCTGGGGGGAGTCCCGGTTCATCCAGGACCGCATGAAGCACGCCCTGGATACCTACGGCCATGATTACACCATTTTTATGGACGCCATTCGGGAGATCCGCCGCCGCCACCCGGACCTGGAGTTCCACCAGGTGCTCTATAACGACGTGGCGGAGAGCATTGGGCTGGACCGGTTTGCCGACTACTGCCTGGAGATTCAGACCTATACAGTGATGGTGGATAACCTGGCCACCGCGGACCATCTCAACGCCAGGGGAATCCGCACCACGGACTTTTTGATGTACGACATGCCCGAGGAGATGGTGCAGCGGGCCGTCCGCACCAAGAACCTGGTTATGCTGCGCAGCAACAACCGCTACGAGGATATGCCGCCCCGGGATGGAATGAGCACATGGAAGCAGCGCATCCAGTGGCTGCGTCAGCGGGGGGTGGAGGGTCCCATCTATCCCGTATCCGGCATTTCCACCAAGGAGCAGCTGCAGGAGATCAAGGAGGCCGGCGCCGACGGCGCCTATATCGGCACCGTGCTGATGCAGCTGTGGGACAATGAGGACGCCCTGTGGGCCAAGCTGGATGAGTTCAAGGCCCTGACGGAGAAGTAAGGGAGGCTGACATGACATTTCGACCGGTTTACTATATGATCACCGGCTGGCCGTCCCTAGAGCGGACGAAGGAGATGGTGCGGCGCTACGTGGAGCACGGCGTTACCGCGCTGCAGTTTGATATGCCTGCGGCGGACCCGTCCCGGGAGTCCCAGTTCATTCAGGACGGAATGCGCCACGCCCGCGCCCTCTACGGCCCGGGGTACGACGTGTTTATGGACGCCCTGCGGGATATCCGCCGGGAATTTCCGGCGCTGGAGATGCACCTGGTGGTATATGCCGACGTGGTGGACGCCATCGGCCTGGAGCGCTTCGGAGATTTTTGCGTGGAGATCGGCGCCTACTCCGTGCTGGCCGGCGACAAGGAAAAGATGGCGTACCTGAACACCCGCGGCATCGCCACGGCGGCTTTCATCGGCTACGACACCTCGGATAAGGCCATTGAACTTGCCAGGGAGAACGACCGGCAGATCGTGTTTGTCAGCAACGCCAATGGCCGCACCCAGCCCCGGGAGGGCCTGGTCACATGGGCGGAGCGCATCGGCTATATCCGCTCCGCCGGGGTCAGCGCCCCGATCTTCGGCGTCACCGGCATCAAGACGCCGGAGGAACTGCGGCGGGTGAAGGAGGCCGGCGCCGACGGGGCATATATCGGTTCCATCATGATGCAGCTGTGGGACAACGAGCCGGAGCTCTGGCGGCTTCTGGACGCGTTTCAGGCAGTTGCGGAGTGAGTTGAATATTGTATTCATATTTATTTTACAGGAGGTAGTATCATGGAAATTCGTAACGAAATGCAGGACTTTATGATCCATATCCCCACCCAGATTTTCTTTGGCCGCACGGCCATCGACCATTTGGCGGAGAGCATCGCCAAGTGGAGCCCCAACAAGCGGGTGCTGCTGGTCTACGGCGGGGGCAGCATCAAGCGCATGGGCCTGTACCAGAAGGTGGTGGATATTTTCCAGGGCAACGGTGTGTTCTGGAAGGAACTGCCCGGGGTGCAGCCCAATCCCAAGATGGGCCTGATCCGGGAGGGCGTGAAGATCTGCAAGGACAACGACATCGAGGCTGTCCTGGCTGTGGGCGGCGGCAGCGCGGTGGATACCGCCAAGGCGGTGGCCACGGCGGTAAAGTACGAGGGGGATGTGTCCGAACTGGTGGGCCAGTGGTGGCTGAAGGACGTGCTGCCGGTGCTGGTTATCTCCACCGCCTCGGGAGCCGGCACCGAGATCTCCACCAGCACGGTGCTCAACAACGAGGACACCAATAAGAAGGCGGGCTTCCACGGCCCGGAGATCCGCCCCAAAGTCACCTTCCTGGATCCGGAGTACACCTTTACCCTCAATCCCCATCTGTCCGCCGCCGGCATTATCGACGGCATCAGCCACACGCTGGAGTCCTACTTCTCTCCCATTGACGGTGCCTATATGCATGCCCGCGTGGGTGAGGCCCTGATCAACACCTTCCTGAAGTTTGGCCCCATCGCCTACGCCGAGCCCGATAACTATTCGGCCCGGGCCAATATCATGTACAGCTGCGTCTACGCCATCAACGGCGTGCTGGCCAAGGGCAATTACGCGGCCTGGGTGTGCCACGGGATCGAGCACGAACTGAGCGGATATGATGACAAGATCACCCACGGTGTGGGCCTGGCCATCATTACGGACCGCTATCTCCGCTGGGCGCTGGATGAAAACACGGTGTGGCGCTATGTGGAACTGGGCGTCAACGCCATGGGCATTGACCGGAACCTGCCGGACATGGAGATTGCCCAGAAGGTGATTGACACCTTTGCCAGCCTGTTCTTTGATACATTCAAGATGCCCCGTGGCTTCCGTGAATTGGGCGTGCCCCATGAGGCGCTGGAGGGCATGATTGCCAACCTGTCCAAGCTGGCATCCCCCCATATCCAGAAGATGTGCTTCAAGCCCATGGCCGCGGAGGACATCCGTCAGCTGGTGGAAGCCTGCTATTGATTCACCGGGGCGCGGCCCCGCGGCCACAGCCAAATGCAGACATAAGGAAGCCGCCCGGTTCCGTTGGGAACCGGGCGGCTCGGCTTGTACGCCTTACATTTCCGGCAGAAGGTCCACGGCGAACAGGGCGCCGGCGCCTCCGGTATGTACGAACAGGATATTCTCATCCTGGGCAAAGTAGCCCTCCTCCAGCAGCTGGAAGAACCCGGCCAGGGCCTTGCCGGTGTAGACGGGGTCGACAAGGATGCCCTCGCTCCGGGCCAGTCTGCGCACGGCGGCGCAGCCCTCCGGGCTGGGCATGGCGTAGCCCGGACCGACGTGGAAGTGGATGTGGATGTCCTCCCGCTCTACCGGCACGTCGCTCTCCATCAGATCCTTCAGGCCGTTCATCAGGTCAAAGGCGATATCCGCAAAGGGGTCATCGCAGACGCCCACGCCCACGGACCGGGTGCCGGGCAAAAACAGCTTGGCCCCGTAGGTCAGGCCCGCGTAGGTGCCGCCGGAGCCGGTGGCGCTGACAATGCTGTCGAACTTTACCTCCAGTTCCCGGGCCTGGTTGGCAATCTCCCGGGCACAGTTGACGTAGCCCAGGGAGCCCAGGGGCACGGAGCCGCCCACGGGAATAAAGTAGGGCTTGCGGCCGGCCTGGCGCAGCTGATCCATAATCCGCTCCATCTCCGCGTATACGTCGTCATAGGAGTCTGTATCCACAAAGCGGACCTGGGCGCCGTAGATGCCGTTTAGAATCTGGTTGCCGCCGGCCAGTTCCCCGCGCTTTTTCAGCACCAGGATGGCCTCCATGCCCAGCCCTGCGGCGCAGGCGGCGGTGAGCATGGCGTGGTTGGACTGGGGACCGCCGGCGGTGAGGACCACGTCGGCCCCCTTGTCCCGGGCGTCTGCCAGCAAAAACTCCAGCTTGCGCACCTTGTTGCCCCCCAGGGCCACGCCGATGAGGTCGTCCCGCTTGATGTAAATGTTGGCGCGGCACGTCCGGCTCAGGTTCTCCAGCTTATAGAGCGGTGTGGGCAGAAGGCCCAGAGGGATGTTGGAAAATTCTGTAATCTGCTTCATAGGAATGCCTCCTTCTGGCGATGGGCCCCGGCGGCGCCCCCGCTTCCGCGCAGCCCGCCCCCGCGGACCCTGGGGCCTATTTCCGGCGGGGGGACTTGTCGCGCTCGATTTGGGTGATGTCGTAGGGGGTGGTCTGGTAGACGAAGTAGTTCAGCCAGTTGCTGTAGAGCAGGTTGGCGCAGGAGCGCCATGTCACCTGGGGCGGCTGGGTGTCGTCGTCATTGGGGTAGTAGTTTTTGGGCGGGGCAATGGGCTTGCCCTGGCTCTTGTCCCGCAGGTACTCCTGCTCCAGAGTGCGGGCGTCGTATTCACTGTGGCCGGTGATGAAGATCTGCCGACCGCTCTCCGTGGACAGGGCATAGATCCCCGCCTCCGGGGAGGTGGCCAGGATTTTCAGTTCCGGAACCTTCTCCACGTCCTCCCGGCGGATGGTGGTGTGGCGGGAGTGGGGCACCATGAACACGTCGTCGCTGCCCCGGAAGAGCATGTTGCTCCGCCGCTCCACCACATGGGGGAATACGCCGAAAAGCTTCTTCTCCAGCGGCACCTTCTGGATGCCGTAGTGGTAGTACAGCCCCGCCTGGGCCCCCCAGCAGATGTGGAAGGTGGAGTGGACGTGGCTTTTGCTCCACTCCATGATATGGCACAACTCCTCCCAGTACTCCACCTCCTCAAATGGAAGGTGCTCCACCGGGGCGCCGGTAATGACCATGCCGTCAAAATACCGCTCCCGCACATCCTCGAAGTGCTGGTAGAAGGCCAGCATGTGCTCCTGGGGGGTGTTTTTGGACACGTGCCCCGCCGGGCAGATCAATTCCAACTCCACCTGGAGGGGGGTGTTGGAGAGGAGGCGGCTCAGCTGGGTCTCCGTGGCGATTTTGGTGGGCATCAGGTTCAAAAGCAGAAGCTTCAGCGGACGGATGTCCTGGGTTGTGGCCCGTGTCTCCGTCATCACGAAGATGTTTTCCTCCGTCAGGGTCTTGACGGCGGGCAGTTCATTGGGAATGCGGATGGGCATGTCAAATTCTCCTTTTCCCGCGTGATGGTCCATTGCGCGGGAACCCTGTGATTGTATGGGGCGCGGCGGGAGAAAATTCCGCCTGCCAGCGGCCCGCCTGCGGCGATGTCCCTTTGCGCCCCGGAGTGGGGGCGGCCTGCCTGGGCGCTTATATCGCTTCCAACGCCTGGCGCAGATCCGCGATCAGATCCTCACGGCTCTCCAGCCCCACGCTGAGACGGACCAGATCCGCCGATACCCCGGCGGCCGCCAGTTCGGTGTCACTCATCTGCCGGTGGGTGGAACTGGCGGGGTGGAGGCAGCAGGTGCGGGCGTCGGCCACGTGGGTGGCGATGGCCCCCAGGCGCAGATGCTTCATAAAGGACTCCGCCGCGGCCCGGCCCCCCTTCACGCCGAAGCTGACCACGCCGCAGGAGCCGTGGGGCAGATACTTCTCCGCCAGGGCGTGATAGCTGTCACCAGGAAGGCCGCTGTAGCGGACCCAGGCAATTTTCTCATGGCTCTGGAGGAACTCGGCCACAGCCTGGGCGTTCTCGCAGTGGCGGGCCATGCGGACGTGGAGGCTCTCCAGCCCCAGGTTCAGGAGGAAGGCGCTCTGGGGGGAGGCCATGGAGCCGAAGTCCCGCATCAGCTGGGCCGTGGCCTTGGTAATGAAGGCCCCCTCCTGCCCGAACCGCTCCGCGTAGGTGACGCCGTGGTAGCTTAAATCGGGGGTGCAGAGGCCGGGGAACTTTTCGGCGTGGGCCATCCAGTCGAACTTCCCGCTGTCCACGATGCAGCCCCCCAGGGCGGCGGCGTGGCCGTCCATGTACTTGGTGGTGGAGTGGGTGACAATGTCGGCCCCCCATGCAAAGGGGCGGCAGAGGATGGGGGTGGCGAAGGTATTGTCCACAATGAGGGGCACGCCGTGGCTGTGAGCGGCCTGGGCAAACTTCTCGATATCCAGCACCGTAAGGGCCGGGTTTGCGATGGTCTCCCCAAAGACGGCCTTGGTGTTGGGGCGGAAGGCGGCGTCCAGTTCCTCCCGGGTGCAGTCCGGGGAGACGAAGGTAAATGCCACGCCCATCTTCTTCATGGTGACGGCAAAGAGGTTGTAGGTGCCGCCGTAGATGGAACTGCTGGCTACCACATGGTCGCCGCAGGAGGCGATGTTGAATACGGCGTAGAAGTTGGCCGCCTGGCCGGAGGAGGTGAGCATGGCGGCGGTGCCGCCCTCCAGCTGAGCGATTTTGGCCGCCACATGGTCGCAGGTGGGATTTTGGAGGCGGCTGTAGAAGTAGCCCGCGGCCTCCAGATCGAAGAGCTTGCCCATGTCCTCGCTGGTGTCGTATTTAAATGTGGTGGACTGGATGATGGGGATCTGCCGCGGCTCCCCGTTGCCGGGGGTATACCCCCCCTGGACGCAGATGGTATCCAAATGATGGGTCATGGCTGTGTGTCTCCTTTTTATCCTGCGATTTCTCCTTCAAGATACAACAAGCGGGGAGATTTGTCAACGCATGGGCCCCTTTGCCGCCGGGGAGTGGAAAAAGGCGGAATACAAGCAGTCCTCTCAGGAACATTTTTTGCGCCCATGCGTCTTTTTAAATAGAATCTCCCCGTAAATCCATAAGGAGGAAGAAAGGATGAAGAGAATTTGCTCCCTGCTGCTGGCGGCGGCACTGCTGCTGTCCCTCACCGCCTGCGGCGGCTCCGACAGCAGCGCCAAAGACAATCTGTACATGACCCAGACAGCGTCCGGCGAAACCAATGGCGGCTGGGCCGCCGGCACGGAAAACGCCAAGGACTGGGCGAAGCCGGAGGAGGCCCGGGACAGTCCATCCGCCGACATCAGTCAGGCTCTGGCCAACGCCAAGATGACCTACACCGCCGATCTGGAACTGGAGACAAAGGCCTTCGACAGCGCCAGCCAGGCCCTGGATCAGATTGTGGAGGGCCTGGGGGGCTACTATGAGAGCCGCAGCCTTCGGCAGGGCGGCAGCTACCGCAGCCTGGACTGCACCATCCGGATTCCAGCAGAGGCCTTCTCCGACTTTCTCAGTCAGGCGGGGCAGGTGGCCCATGTAACGGGCCAGAACGAGTACAAGGACGATGTCAGCGAGGCATATTACGACACGGAGGCCCGGCTGAAAACCCAGCAGACCAAGCTGGACCGGCTCCACGCCCTGCTGGAGCAGGCTGCCACCATGGAGGATATCATCGCCCTGGAGACAGCCCTCAGCGAGACGGAACTCCAGATTGAGTACCTCACCGGCAGCCTCCGCCACTACGACAGCCTCATCGGCTACTCCACCGTGAACCTGTATCTCAGAGAGGTCTACAAGCTCTCCACGGACGACCAGGTGCCGGAGACCTTCGGCCAGCGGCTGGCCGCCGCCTTCTCCACCGGCTTCCGCCGGGGTGTGGACGGCCTGGAGGACCTGGTGGTCTCCCTGGCCCGGAACTGGATGGGCCTGACAGTGCTGGCTCTGGTTTTAACGGCGGCGGTGGTGTTGCTGCGGCGGCGGTGGAGAAAAAGGACGCCGCCTCCCCCGCCTCCGGCAGAGGACACCGGCAGTAAAACCTGATTCCCAAATCCCCACCCGGCGGCAGCCGGGTGGGGATTTTTGCGTAAATTAGTCCAAAAATTTGTGTACGTATCGCCGAAAAAGAAACCTTTTTGAAAGCGACCGTTATTTAATTAACAAAATTTTTTGTAAACGCTGGACAACCCTGGGAAATCCTGTCATAATGAAAAACGATTTGGGGCGGCGCTCAGGCTGCCCGCCGTCCGCGTTCCGGTGCCGGGTTCCGAGGTGCGCCGGAGAGAATAGAAAGGAGTGCAGCAAACTTTGAGCCGACTAGATATCAAGACGCCGGACCGGGCTCAGATGGTGGTGGAGCAGCTCTACCACGATATGGAGCGCCGGATCGCCGCCTCGCCGCCGGGCCTGTGCCCGGTGGATATGGCGCTGAATTTTCTCAACCTGTGCCACGCTCAGACCTGCGGCAAGTGCGTGCCCTGCCGGGTGGGGCTGGGCCAGCTGGCCACCCTGCTGACCGATGTGCTGGACGGGAAGGCCACCCCCCACCACATGGAGGTCATTGCGGATACCGCCCGCTCCATTGAGGAGACCGCGGCCTGCGCCATCGGTCAGCACGCCGCCCGGCTGGTCCTCAACGGTGTCCAGGGCTTTGCCGACGACTACTGGGAGCACATCAACCACCACCGCTGCCTGGGCAGCCTGGAAAATCCGGTGCCCTGCGTGGCCCTCTGTCCCGCCGGCGTGGATATTCCCGGCTACATTGCCCTCATCAACGCCGGCCGCAGCGCCGATGCGGTGCGGCTGATCCGCAAGGACAACCCCTTCCCCGTGGCCTGCGCCTATATCTGTGAGCACCCCTGCGAGGCCCGCTGCCGCCGGAATATGATCGACGACGCCATGAATATCCGGGGTTTGAAGCGCTACGCCGTGGACACTGCCGGGGAGGTGCCCCAGCCCCTGTGCGCCGCGCCCACCGGCAAACGGGTGGCGGTCATCGGCGGCGGGCCCGGCGGCCTCTCCGCCGCCTACTACCTGGCCCTCATGGGCCACGAGGTGACGGTGTACGAAAAGCGCCGGCAGCTGGGCGGCATGCTCCGCTACGGCATCCCCAGCTACCGCTTCCCCCGGGAGAAGCTGGACGGAGAGATCCAGTCCATCCTCTCCCTGGGCATCACCGTCAATACCGAGGTGGACGTGGGCAGGGACATCCCCTTTGAGACCCTGCGCAGCCAGTTTGACAGCGTGTACATCTCCATCGGGGCCCATACCGACAAGAAAACGGGCATCCCCGGCGAGGAGAGCCAGGGCGTGGTCAGCGCCGTGGAGATGCTGCGGGCCATCGGCGACAACGAACTGCCGGACTTCACCGGGAAAAAGATCGTGGTCATCGGCGGCGGCAACGTGGCCATGGACGTGACCCGCTCCGCCGTCCGCCTGGGGGCGGAGAAGGTGTCCTGCGTCTATCGCCGCCGCCAGGTGGATATGACCGCCCTGCCCGAGGAGGTGGAGGGCGCCGTGGCCGAGGGGGTGGAACTGCTGACCCTGATGGCGCCGGTGCGCATCGAAGCCGATGCCTCGGGCCATGCCGCGGCCCTCTGGGTCCAGCCCCAGATGCCCGGTGACATCCGCTCCGGCCGTCCGGTGCCCAAGGCTGCCGACGGCAGCGAGGTGCGCCTCCCCGCCGACATCGTGGTGGTGGCTGTGGGCCAGGGCATTGAGACCAATGCCTTTGAGCACGCCGGCATCCCCATCCACCGGGGCACCATCGAGGCTCTCAGCGACAGCGCCGTGGCCAAGGCGGACATGGACGGCGTCTTTGCCGGCGGCGACTGCGTCACCGGTCCCGCCTCCGCCATCAAGGCCATTGCCGCCGGCAAGGTGGCCGCGGCCAATATCGACGAATTTTTGGGCTACCGCCATGAGATTACCGTGGATGTGGCCATCCCCGACCCGGATCTCAGCAACAGGCCCCCCCATGGCCGGGTGAACACCACCGAGCGGGAGGCCGCCGAGCGCAAGGGGGACTTCGTCTGCATCGAGTGCGGCCTCACGGAGCAGGGCGCCATGGAGGAGAGCGCCCGGTGCCTGCGCTGTGACCACTTTGGCTACGGCATCTTCAAGGGGGGGAGGAAACAGACATGGTAAAGCTGACAATCAACGGCAGGCCCCTGGAGGTGGCGGAGAACACCACCATTTTGGAGGCCGCCAAGCTGGCGGGTACGCCTATTCCCACCCTGTGCTACTGGAAGGGCCTCAACGAGATCGGGGCCTGCCGGGTGTGCGTGGTGGAGGTGGAGGGAGTGGACCGCCTTGTCACTGCCTGCAACAATCCGGTCCAGGAGGGGATGGTGGTCCATACCAACAGCCCACGGGTCCGTGCCGCCCGCCGCACCAATCTGCGCCTCATTCTCTCCCAGCACGACTGCCGCTGCGCCATCTGCGTGCGAAACGGCAACTGCTCTCTGCAGAAGATGGCCATGGAGGCCAATCTGCTCTATCTGCCCTACAAGGAGGATATCCGCCGGGGCAGCTGGGACCGCACCGCCCCTCTGATCCGCCAGGAGAGCAAGTGCATCAAGTGCATGCGCTGCATCCAGGTGTGCGACAAGATTCAGGGGCTGAATATCTGGGATGTGGCCGGCACCGGCTCCCGGGTGTCCGTCAACGTCAGCCACAACCGCACCATCCGCTCGGCGGACTGCGCCTTCTGCGGCCAGTGCGTCACCCACTGTCCCACCGGCGCCCTGCGGGAGCGGGACGACACGGAGGAGGTCCTCGCCGCCCTGGCGGATCCGGACATCACCACGGTGATCCAGGTGGCTCCAGCAGTGCGGGTGGCCTGGGCGGAGCAGTTCGGCCTCACCCCCGGCCCCGCCACCACAGGAAAGATGGTTGCCGCCCTGAAGCGGCTGGGCTTTGACTACGTGTTCGACACCAACTTCTCCGCCGACCTCACCATTATGGAGGAGGGCACCGAGTTCGTGGAGCGTTTCACCCACCGGGATCAGTATCAGTGGCCCATGTTCACCTCCTGCTGCCCCGGCTGGGTCCGGTTTGTCAAGAGCAACTACCCGGAGTTTACGGATAATCTCTCCTCCGCCAAGAGTCCCCAGCAGATGTTCGGCGCCGTGGCCAAGACCTACTTCGCCCAGCGGATGGGCATCGATCCCCACAGGATGCGGGTTATTTCCATCATGCCCTGCATCGCCAAGAAGGAGGAGGCCGCCCTCCCGCCCATGCACGACGCCTGCGGCGATCCGGATGTGGATATCGTCCTCACCACCCGGGAGTTCACCCGGATGGTCCGGGCGGACAATATCCTGGCGGAGACCCTGGAGCCAGTCCCCTTTGACAGCCCTCTGGGCACCGGCACCGGCGCGGCGGTGGTATTCGGCGCCACCGGCGGGGTTATGGACGCGGCCCTGCGCAGCGCCTACTATCTGATTACCGGCCGCAACCCCAACGCTGACACCTTCCGGGCCGTCCGGGGCCTGGACCGGGACGGCTGGAAGGAGGCCTCCTTCAATATCCCCGGCGCCGGCGTGGTCCGGGTGGCGGTGGTCAGCAGCCTGGGGCGCACCCGCAAGCTGCTGGAGGCCATCCGTCGGGGAGAGGTATCCTACGACTTCGTGGAGGTTATGGCCTGCCCCGGCGGCTGCGCCGGCGGCGGTGGCCAGCCCATCGTGGACGGCGTGGAGATGGCGGAGTACCGGGGCGACGCCCTGTGGGACCTGGACCACCACGAGAAGGTCCGCTACAGCCACGAGAATAACGATATCCAGGCCCTGTACCGGGAGTACCTGGAGAAGCCCTGCGGCGAGAAGAGCCACCGCCTGCTCCACACCGACCACCACGCCTGGGAAATGCCCCAGGCTCCCGCCCGGCGGGGCTGAGCGCCCCTGTGTGAAACAATAGAAAGAAGGCACTTACCATGAAATCCAACGGAACAAAATGGATTGCCCTTACCGCCATGGGCGTGGCCCTGGTGGTGGCGGCACAGTACATCGGCAGCCTCATCCCGGCCATAGCCGTTATCTTCGGGCCCTTCAGCGTCAAGCAGCTGATTACCGGTACGCTGGTCAACTGCATTCTGCTGGTGTTTACGGCCCAGGCGGGACTGGCCTCCGGCGCGGTGATCGGCGCGCTGTCCGCTGTGCTGGCGGCCCTGATGGGGATCAGTCAGCTTGTGGTCACCCCTGTGGTGGCGGTGGGCAATGTCCTGCTGTGCTTGGTGTACAGCCTGCTGACCCGGAGGGGCGGCCATCCGGCGGCCATGGCCGCCGGCGCGGTGGTGAAATGCGCCTTTCTGTGGCTGGCGGTGCCCCTGGTGCTGGCCGGCGCCGGCCTCCCCGAGAAGCAGACAGCCATGCTGACCATTATGTTCTCCTGGCCCCAGGGCGTTACCGCCCTGGCCGGGGGCCTCCTCTCCTGGCCCATCATTCCCCGGCTGCGAAAGGCGGGGCGGTAATCCGTCATGTGCCGGCGGCGCGGACCGAGTCAATCGGTCCGCGCCGCTCTTTTGCCGCCCACAAGCGCTCTACAAATGTCAAACTAAATGGTTGACATTTGTAGACTGCTGTGGTACCCTGACAGTGCAAGGAAACATTTGGGTGCCATGGCCCGTCCAAATATGTACAGACTACACGGGGAGGTTGATGCGATGCGCTGGAAAACCGTGCTGGCCCTGGCGCTGGTGGTGCTGCTGGCCGCCGAGGGGTTTGCCATGTGCCGTACAGAGCGGACGGAGTGCCGGCTGGCGGTGCTGATGTACCACCACTTTGACCAGGAGAGCACCATGGACACGGTGGTTTCCGCCCAGCGGTTCCGGGAGCAGATGACGGCGCTGAAGGAGGGGGGCTTTACTGCCGTTACCCTGAGCCAGCTGCTGGAGTATGTGGATGGGGGGACACCCCTGCCGGACAGGCCGGTGCTCATCACCATGGACGACGGCTATACCAGCAACCTGACCATAGCCGCCCCCATTTTGGAGGAACTGGGCCTCTGCGCCACGGTGTTCGTCATCGGCGTCAACGAGGGGGAGCAGACCTATGTCCACACCGGCAAGCCCCTGCTGCCGGCGCGGTTTTCCTATGAGGAGGCGGCGGCCTGGGTGGAGAAGGGGGTGCTGGATCTCCAGAGCCACACCTACGATATGCACCAGCTGCCCTCCTATGGGGTCAGCGGCCGGGCGGGGGTGCTGCAGATGGAGGGGGAGGAGCCGGAGACCTACCAGGCGGTGCTGGGGGAGGATATGCGGCTTTTCCGCCAGAGGCGAGAGGGACGGGTGGCCACGGATCTGGTGGCCCTGGCCTATCCCTTTGGCTACCACTGCCAGGCGGCGGAGGACTTTTTCCAGGCGGAGGGGATTGCCGTCACCTTTACCACCCAGGAGCATATAAACCGCCTGCGGGTGGGGGACCCGTCCTCCCTGCGTCTGCTGGGGCGGTACAATGTCACCGACCGCTGCACCGGTCAGGAACTGGTGCAGCGCCTGATCAAATAGAGGGGCGTCCCGGGGGCGCAGCCACAAGGAAATCCTTTCATTCTCGCAAAGCGGCATAGTTTTATGGCTGTGCCGCTTTGCCTTTTCCCTCTGCTGGCCTCGCTTTACCCACTTTCGTGCCAGGGCTTCCGATAAGGTTCCAGACAGCGTTGACGGCGTGGCGGCCGCCACTGGGCCTGGCTGGGGTGGGAGCAGCGGGGCTTTTTCACAAGCCTGTTGACACTGCTTTCCGGGCCTGGCACTCCGTGGGCGGGCGCCAAAAATTCCAGAGCCGTGGGCAGGAAGTGCCCACAGGGCCGTTTGTGGTCGCTTGGAGCAGGCAAGCAATCATACATCAGGAGAAGACCGAACAGAAATGAACGGGACACAGCCTGCAGTTACAAACGGATGAAGTGTTGACTAAAATAGATGCGGACACTATAATTAAGCCACTGCTAAAATGATGGGGGGGCTGTTTAATGGATGCAGAGAGCATACTGAGAGCGTTGGGCGAACCCATGCGGTATCGGATCTGGCGCTGTCTGCTGGAGCGGAAGCATTGTGTGCGCTCACTGTCAAAAAAACTGGGGGTCAGCGAATCCGCTATATCCCAGCATATGAAGGTCATGCGCGGGGCCGGACTGGTATACGGCGAAAAATACGGGTATCACACGCATTATCTACCGAAGCAGGAGGCCCTCGACCTGCTCTTTGCCGCCGTCCAACAGATGCGGGAGCAATCGAGAAAAGTGGACAGGGACATGTCGGTTTGCCAATGTGAGTTTCGGGGGGTGGACACCAAATGAGCGTACTGTCCGAACTGTTTTTTACCTTTGCGAAAATCGGCGCGTTCACTTTCGGCGGCGGGTACGCCATGATTTCGCTCCTTGACCACGAGTGTGTGGAGAAGAAGCGCTGGATCTCTTCCGACGAGCTCATGGATATAACAGTGGTAGCCGAATCAACGCCCGGCCCAATCGCCATCAACTGCGCCACGTATACCGGCTACAAGAAGGCAAAAGTCCCCGGAGCAATTGTTGCCACGCTGGGAATGGTGCTGCCGTCTTTCCTGACGATCCTCATCATATCATCCTTTTTTGAGCAGCTGCTTAGCTACCAGCTGGTTGCACGCGCCTTCAGGGGCATTCGCGTAGCTGTGGCGGTGCTTATCATACAAGCGGCAGTAAAGATGATAAAAAAGATGCTCGCGAAAGCACCGGACAAGCCGGTGCGCGTTGTGTTCATCGCTGTATGCTTCACACTTGTGCTCACGCTTAACCTGTTAGGCATCCGCTTCTCCACGATCTATCTCCTGCTGATTGCGGGCGTTGCCGGCTTCTGTCTGTATGGTCTGCCCGGGCAGCGGAAGGGGGCGAAGGAATGACGGTCCTGTCTCTTTTCTGGGAGTTTTTGAAAATAGGGATGTTCGCTTTTGGCGGAGCATACGGGGCAATCCCGCTTATCAAGGAAAGCGTACGGGCCAACGGCTGGCTTAATGAGGCTATGTTTGCCAATATGGTCGCAATCAGCGAATCAACACCGGGCCCAATCATGGTAAATGCCGCAACATATATCGGCGCTTCTCAGGCCGGTGCTTGGGGGGCGCTGGCTGCTACCACAGGCGTTGTACTTCCGTCTTTCATTATTATCCTGCTTGTTACTGCGTTCCTGCGAAAGCAGCTTAAGCACAGAGGGGTCCAGGCGGTTTTGCGGGGAGTGAAACCATGCCTGATGGGCGTTATCCTTGCAACCGGCGTCTATATGGCGTTTGCCGCTGTTTTTGGCGAAAGGGAAGACATGGCCTTTGACGCGGGGGCAGGTATGATTCTGCTTGTTCTTGCGGCAGGTTCGGCGGCTTACCAGCTGGTTGGAAAAAAAGAGGTTTCTCCCATACTGCTGATTGCCATTTCCGCTGTTCTGGGTGCGGTGGTGTATTGATTTATTTTTGATACGAAGTGCACAGCACCGGCTTGTGGGGGAGGCGGCGGTGCCATTCAGCATTGCCGGCAATACGATGAACGGCTGAAGCCGTCATGGACAATCCTGTCTGTTCCCGCTCAACGGGTTGTCAAAAGGGCGAAAGCAATACGTGCTTTCGCCCTCGAAATATTGCGTGACAGCTTACTTTGCCGATGTTTCGCATGCGGGACGCCGCCCTATTTTATCCGGGTGGGGTGAAGCCTGTCTTGCAAAACGGGCCGGTCTGGGCTACAATGGTGCTGTGAACCTGAGAAGCTGACCATAAGGAGGAATGCCATATGACCTATGAGGAGGTGCTCTCCGCCGCCAGGGGCCGGGTAGGTCCCTACTGCAGGGCCTGTCCCGTCTGCAACGGGCTGGCCTGCCGCAATACGATGCCCGGCCCGGGGGCCAAGGGCCTGGGCGCCGGGGCTGTCCGCAACTATCAGAAGTGGCAGGAGATCTGCCTGAATCTGGACACCATCTGCGAAAACCGGGCGGTGGACACCACCCTGGAACTTTTCGGCCGCTCCTTCGCCCTCCCCGTTTTTGCCGCCCCCGTGGGGGCCATGAAACTCCACTACGGGGATCTCTACGATGACGCCGCGTACAACAGGATTTTGGTGTCCGCCTGCCGGGAGCAGGGGATCGCCGCCTTTACCGGCGACGGGACCAACCCGGCGGTGTTCCAGGGTGCGGCGGAGGCCATTGCCGTTGCCGGCGGGGCGGGAATCCCCACGGTGAAGCCCTGGGCCCGGGAGACGGTGTTTGAAAAGCTGGACATGGCGGCCCGGGCGGGGAGCATGGCGGTGGCCATGGATATCGACGGGGCGGGCCTGCCCTTTCTCCGGGGCCTGACGCCCCCCGCCGGCAGCAAGACGGTGGAGGAACTGGCGGAGATTGCCCGCTATGCCGGGCGGCCATTAATTTTAAAGGGGATCATGACCGTCCGGGGGGCGGAGAAGGCGGAACGGGCCGGCGCGGCGGCCATTGTGGTGTCCAACCATGGGGGCAGGGTGCTGGACCAGTGCCCCGCCACTGCCGAGGTGCTGCCGGAGATCGCCCGGGCCGTGGGAGGCCGGATGAAGATTCTGGTGGACGGTGGCATCCGCTCGGGCCTGGATGTGCTCAAGGCGCTGGCTCTGGGTGCGGACGCCGTGCTGATCGGACGGCCCTTTGTGACCGCGGTCTACGGCGGGGAGGCCCAGGGTGTGGCGGCCTTTGTGGGAAAACTGCAGAGCGAACTGGCCGACGCCATGGCCATGTGCGGCGTGCACAGCCTGGCCGAAATTGACGGCAGCTGCGTGCGGCTGTAAAAGACTGCGGGAAACGGATTTGACGGAACAACCCTGTGACGTATACACAAGGAGGAAAGAATGATGACGATTACTTGGATGGGACACGCCTGCTTTCTGCTGGAGAGCGGGGGATACCGGGTGCTGCTGGATCCCTTCAAGGGGGTGCGGGGCTACCCAGACACGGCGGCCCGGGCCGACGCCGTCTACTGCAGCCACGGCCACTTCGACCACGCCTATACCGATGAGGTTACGCTGACCGCAGGCGGGGCGAGTCCCTTCACCATCCGGGAGGTGGACACTTTCCACGACGACCAGGGGGGAGCCGCCCGGGGGAGCAACACCGTCCGCTGTCTTACCGCCGGGGGCCTGACGGCGGTGCATCTGGGGGATCTGGGCCACCAGCTGACAGATGAACAGGCGGCGGCCATCGGCCCCTGCGACGCGCTGCTGATTCCCGTGGGCGGAACCTATACCCTGGACGCCGCCGGGGCCAGGGCGGTGGTGGACCGGCTGAAGCCCCGGGTGGTGATCCCCATGCACTACCGGGTGGGGGACAAGGGCCTGGAGGTGCTGGACACGGTGGATAGCTTCCTGCGCCTCTTTCCGGCGGAGAAGGTCCGCCGCTATCCCGGCCAGACCTTCACCCTAGACAGGGATACCCCCGACCAGGTGGCGGTGCTGGCCGCGCCCTGAGTCAGCCGGGGAGATACCGGGAGCGCAGGGCCTCCACCATGGCCTGATAGGTGTCCCGGCACCCCGCCTCGTCCCCGGCCTCCAGGCAGCGCAGGCAGGGTGTGAGATAATCGGTGTACACCCGGTCATACACCGCCTCCTCCCGGCACAGCGCGATGGCGGTGACAATGCCCGGGGCCAGCCGGTAGTACTCCTCCACCAGCCGCGCCCCCTCCGCCGTGGGCAGCAGCACCTGGTCCCGGAAGCGGCGGAAGGCGGTCAGCTCATAGCAGTCGTCCCCCTTGCCCTGGCGGCGGCAGACGGCGGTGGTGATAAAGCACAGCTTCTTGCGGAAGCCGGAGGAGATGGTCTCGTAGTCTCCCAGGCCAATGGGGAATTTGTGCCAGCGCTCCACCCACGCGGCCTGGACCGCCCGGGCCAGTTCGTCCCCGGCCCTCTGGGGCAGGTCCCGCAGGGCGGGGATGGTGTAGGCTGAGAGCAGGAACTGCTCCACATATTTGGGCTGGGTGGGCTTTTTCCAGCCCCGGGAGAGTTCATCAAGAAAGGCCGCCGCCGTCAGTTCCAGCTGGACCCGCCGCTGGCCGGGCAGGGGGGAGAGAGACTCCTCCAACTGCCGGACCAGAGGGGCGAGGCGCTGCTGGTGGGTGCGGAACTGGTTTTCATAGTGGGCCTTGTCAAATTGCTGGGCCATGGCGCTGTCGCCGGAGACCAGGGCGGAAAGGGCGCTGGCCATGGGCTGGGGGTCAAAGGGGGCGCTGTCCCCCGGCTGAGGGGCGGGCGGAGTGTCCGCCGGCCGGGGGACCTCCGCGCCGCAGTAGGTGCAGAAGCAGGAGGGGAGGCCGTCGGGGATGGCCACCTCCCGGCCGCAGCGGGGACAGAGGGCTGTATGCTTCATAGGAAAACCTCCTTTGGACTACTTCAGGATACCGGCAGTGTATCACATTTTTTCCCGCCGCGCCACCCCCGCCGGGAAAACACTTTTCACGCGGCGGCGGATGTGGTACAATAGTCGCGGCGCGGCTGTTGTACGCCCAGAACGCCCCTCCGGGGCGGCGCGCCGGGATTTCAGCCGGCGGCCGGGACGGCCGGGCGGCAGGTTGCGCCGTGAATGAACGGCATGGCGGGGCGGCCGCCAAGGATCTCTGCGCCGCCGCATATTGGCCGCCCCCAGGGCGGAGAAGGAGAGGAACGTATGGAACTGGAGAAAATTTTATCCACAGTGGATCACACCCTCCTGGCCCAGGGGGCCACATGGGAGGACATCCGCGCCATCTGCGACGATGGGATGCGCTATCACACCGCCTCGGTCTGCATTCCGGCCAGCTACGTGCGTATGGCCAGGGACTACGTAGGGGACAGGCTCCCCATCTGCACCGTAATTGGATTCCCCAACGGCTATTCCACCACGGCGGTGAAGTGCTTTGAGGCGGAGGACGCGGTGAAAAACGGGGCCGATGAGATCGACATGGTCATCAATATCGGCTGGGCCAAGGACCGGAGGTGGGAGGACCTGCTAGCGGAGATCCGGGCGGTGAAGGCTGCCTGCGGCGGGAAGCTGCTGAAGGTGATCGTGGAGACATGCCTGCTGACGGAGGAGGAGAAGATCAAGCTGTGCGAGATTGTCTCCCAGTCCGGGGCGGACTATATCAAGACCTCCACGGGCTTCGCCGGCGGCGGGGCCACCCGGGAGGATGTGGCGCTGTTTGCCGCCCATGTGGCGCCCCATGTGAAAATCAAGGCAGCCGGCGGCATCGCCAACCTGCAGGACGCGGAGGATTTTATCCGCCTGGGTGCGTCCCGGCTGGGTACCAGCCGGATCGTCAAGGCGGTAAAGGGGCTGGAGGGCAGCGGGTATTAAGCCGCCGCCGTGCGTGCTCACCCCGCCGCCCGCAGACGGCCCCCACACAATAATAGTTGAGAAAAGAAAGCGAGGAACAGCCTATGTCCACTCCCCACAATTCAGCCAGGCCAGGCGATTTCGCCAGGACCGTCCTGATGCCCGGTGACCCCCTGCGGGCCCAATTCATCGCCGAGACATTTCTGACCGGCGCCAAGCTGGTCAACAACGTCCGGGGCATCCACGGCTATACCGGCACCTACCGGGACACCCCCGTGTCTGTCATGGCCTCCGGTATGGGCATGCCCTCCATTGGCATCTATTCCCATGAACTCTACACCCAGTACGGCGTGGAGAATATTATGCGCATCGGCTCCGCCGGGGCCATCAGCGGCAAGCTGAAGCTGCGGGACGTGATCGCCGCCCAGGGCGCCTGCACCAACTCCAATTTTGCCCACCAGTACCAGCTGCCCGGCGCCTTTGCCCCCATCGCGGACTTCAAGCTGCTGGAGACCGCCGTGGCGGTGGCCCGGCGCATGGGCGTGGAGATGCCCGTGGGCAACCTTCTCTCCTCCGACACCTTCTACGACGCCTCGGACTCCACCATGCAGTGGGCGAAAATGGGGGTGCTGGCCGTGGAGATGGAGGCCGCCGCCCTCTATATGACCGCCGCCAGCCTTGGCAAGCGGGCGCTGGCCATCTGCTCCATCTCCGACAGCCTTGTCACCGGCGAGGAGCTGAGTGCGGAGGAGCGGCAGACCACCTTCACCACCATGATGGAGATTGCCCTCCATACCGCTGTGGAGATGGCGAGGGAGTAAGCTTTTTCGCCCCGATTGGACAAACTGTTCAAAAAGTTTTTGCCGCCGCCCTCTGTTTCCGGTGAATTTTGGTTGCTTTATGGGCGGGAATACGCTATAATAAAAGCTGCGGACCCGAAAATGGACGGGGGAGCCGCCCCGCCCGCCGGACTTGCTCCGGAGGTCTCTTTGCATCGGGAAAGCACAAATATTGAAAAGAAAGGTTGATTGATTCCCATGAAGAAGTTACTGGCTCTGCTGCTGGCCATGGCGATGGTGTTCGCCCTGGTGGCCTGCGGCGGCAACAACGCGGGCAAGGACACCGGCAAGGATAACGCCCAGACCGATACTCAGAAACCCGACGACACCCAGAAGCCCGAGGACACCAAGCCGGAGGCCCCCGCCTACAAGGTGGCCATGATCACCGACTACGGCGACATCACCGACCAGTCCTTCAACCAGACCACCTATGAGGCCTGCAAGGAGTACTGCGACGCCGCCGGCATCGACTTTAAGTACTACAAGCCCAATGACAACTCCACCGCCGGCCGTGTGGCCATGGTGGACGCCGCCGTGGCTGACGGCTACAACATCCTGGTGATGCCCGGCTACGCCTTCGGCGGCACCATCGTGGAGTCCGCCTCCATGTATCCCGACGTGAAGTTCATCGCTCTGGACGTGGCTGCCGGCGACATTCTGGAGGCCGCCCTGGGCGACCAGTACGACTACACGCCCGACAACTGGAATGTGAGCGAGTACTACAACACGGATAACGTGTACTGCGCCATTTACCAGGAGGAACTGTGCGGCTACATGGCCGGCTACGCCGCTGTGAAGCTGGGCTACAAGCACCTGGGCTTCCTGGGCGGCATGGCGGTTCCCGCCGTGATCCGCTACGGCTACGGCTATGTCCAGGGCATCAACGCCGCCGCTGAGGAGATGAACATTGCCGACCAGGTCACTGTGGAGTACGTATACGGCAACCAGTTCTTCGGCGACGCCGACATCACCGCTTACATGGATACCTGGTACGCCGGCGGCACGGAGATCGTGTTTGCCTGCGGCGGCGGCATCTATGTCTCTGCCGCTGAGGCCGCTGCTAAGGTGGGCGGCAAGGTCATCGGCGTGGACGTGGATCAGGCCGGTATCATCGACGCCTACGGCGAGGGCATGACCGTTACCTCCGCCATGAAGGGCCTGGCCCCCGCCACCAAGGACACCCTGAAGGATGTCATTGAGAACGACAACTGGGCCGCTTACGCCGGCAAGATCGAGACCCTGGGCCTGGTGTCCGGCGACGATCCCGAGGCCAACTACGTCCAGATCCCCATGGAGTCCACCCAGTGGAGCGACAGCTTCACCCAGGATGACTACAAGGCTCTGGTGGCTGACATGTACTCCGGCGCTGTCACCGTGTCCAACGACATTTCCGCCATGCCTGCGGTGTCCGTCACCGTCAACGAGCAGGGCAACATCAAGTAAACCGGCTTTTCAGAACCCCTGGTGGGGCGGATCAAAAGATCCGCCCCACCTCTGTTTTTTCCGGGGCTGCGGGTACACCTGGCTGTTCCCGGAACAAAAAATTATGAAAAACCACCAATTTTAAAAAATACATTTTGAAAAAGGGCGGGCGGTATGATATACTGTGCCTATATCACAGATCGGCGGAGCGGGGCGGGCAGTCGAGGCTCCGGACGGGCGGGGAGCGGTCCCCGCGATCATGAGAGGGAGGTATGCAGCGTTGGAAAATTACGCGGTCGAAATGCTCCACATTACCAAGCGCTTTCCCGGTATTGTGGCCAACGACGACATCACTTTGCAGCTGCGGCAGGGTGAGATCCACGCGCTATTGGGCGAGAACGGCGCAGGGAAATCCACCCTTATGAGCGTGCTCTTCGGCCTGTATCAGGCGGAGGAGGGCGAGATCCACGTGGGCGGGAAAAAAGTGGAGATCAAGAATCCCAACGACGCCAACGACCTGGGCATTGGCATGGTTCACCAGCATTTTAAGCTGGTGGAGTGCTTCTCCGTGCTGGACAACATTATCCTGGGTGTGGAGCCCAACCGGATGGGATTTCTGCAAAAGCAGGAGGCGAGGGGCAAGGTGGTGGCCCTGTCGGAGAAATATGGCCTCCAGGTGGACCCGGACGCCCTCATTGAGGACATCACCGTGGGCATGCAGCAGCGCACCGAGATCCTGAAAATGCTCTACCGGGACAACGATATCCTAATTTTTGACGAGCCCACCGCCGTGCTGACTCCCCAGGAGATCGAGGAACTGATGCTTATCATGCGGAACCTGGCCGCCGAGGGCAAGAGCATCCTCTTCATCTCCCATAAGCTCTCGGAGATCATGGCTGTGTCTGACCGCTGCACGGTGCTGCGCAAGGGCAAGTACATCGGCACCGTCAATAC
>CDZQ01031211.1_pt1 | contig 53126 bp, 56 predicted proteins | sample 554831 | NCBI WGS metagenome assembly CDZQ01 (sample SAMEA3182112, study PRJEB8094) | gut metagenome | biome: human; feature: gut; material: Stool; isolation source: human stools | place: Canada | collected 2013-05-06 | reverse complement strand
TATGCCGCCGCCCTGCGGATATGGGCGGGGAACGACAAAAAGGAAGCCCCTAAAAAGGGCATACCAGACTACTCATGCAAGGAGGGCGAGAGTTTATGAAGAATGAAATCAACGCGGTTTTGGAGAATATGACGACCACCATCCCGGAGCCGGAGGACTACACCGGCGAGGACGGTTTACTGTACTGCGGCAAGTGCCGCAAGCCGAAAGAAGCCTATTTTGCGCCGGATAAGGCCGCTATCTTCGGGCGCGACCGCCACCCGGCAGAGTGCGACTGCCAGAGAACCGCCCGCGAGGAACGGGAAGCCGCCGAAAAGCGGCGCAGACACCTTGACACCGTGGAAGAACTGAAACGCCGGGGCTTTACCGACCCCACCATGCGGGACTGGACTTTCGAGAACGACAACGGCAGGAACCCGCAGACCGGGCTTGCCCGCCGGTATGTGGAGCATTGGGAAGATATGCGGACAGACAATATCGGCTGCCTGTTCTGGGGCGGCGTAGGCACCGGCAAAAGCTACCTTGCAGGCTGTATCGCAAACGCCCTCATGGAGAAAGAAATCCCCGTCCGCATGACGAACTTTGCTCTTATCCTCAATGACCTTGCCGCCAGCTTTGAGGGGCGCAACGAGTACATTTCCCGCCTTTGTCGTTATCCGCTGCTGATCCTTGACGACTTCGGCATGGAACGCGGGACGGAATACGGGCTGGAACAGGTGTTCAATGTGATTGACAGCCGTTACCGCAGCGGCAAGCCGCTGATCGTCACGACCAACCTTACGCTGGACGACCTGCACAACCCGGAGGACACCGCCCATTCCCGGATTTATGACCGCCTGCTTTCCATGTGCGTCCCGGTACGCTTTACCGGCGACAACTTCCGGCAGGAAACCGCCAAGCGGAAAATGGAGAGCATGAAGAAACTGATTACCGACTGAAAGGAGTATTGCCTATGGCAGATAACAAGCAGCACGACACCCGCACCACCCGCCGCCCTGACTGTGTGACGGAAATCCGCATGGGCAATTCCGTCCTTGTCGTGTCCGGCTATTTCAAGAAAGACACCACAACCACAGCCGCCGACAAAATGGCGCGGGTACTGGAAGCGGAAGCCGCTGCTACACAGGAGCCGACTTATCCGGCGTGAACCGGGGCATGGAAAAGCGGCCATGCCAGGGAGCATGACCGCTGGAACGAAAATCGGAAGTGCTTTAGCAATTCTTAATCTCATTCTCTATAAAATAATTTGCAATTTCAAAGGCTTTTATTCTTCTCTTTGCCAATGTGATTTGTGATTTATAACGCTCGGAATTATCCTTTGATTCAAATGTTTTTACTGTTTCTCTTAGCTTGTGCAGAGTTGAATCAATTTGCCTTTTGGCCGCGGTTAATTCATCTATTGTATACTTCATGTTTTCTCCTTTAACTTCTGATTTTTTTGTTAAATCAGAGTATACCACGGAGTTATGAACTTTTCTACTGCAAATATGGGACGACAACCCATACCATAAAAATCGGAAAATTGAAAAGCTGTAAAGAAGCAAATTTAACGCTTTTGCCGCTGTACAGCCCCCGCCGTTCCGTGGTACAATGAAACCACGGAATAGTGGGGCTGGCTGTCGGAAACGGAGGATTTTATGTTAAGACAAGCCACCCAAAACCTCATTACCGCCCTTTATCCGAGATTGTCCCACGAGGATGAATTGCAAGGCGAGAGTAATTCCATATCGAACCAAAAAAGGATACTCGAAACCTACGCAAAACAGAACGGCTTTACCAATCTGCGCTGGTACACCGACGACGGTTTTTCCGGCGCGAACTTTGCTGGGGTTAGATAGCGATACTTTTTACATCTACCATGTTGCGGCGGTCATGGTTGACAACTTGCGTCGGCTCCTGCTCGGTATCAACCTGTCCGACAAAGCTATAATGGATTTCGATTTTCCGGGTGTTGGTTTCCCGGTCTAATTCATGTATCAAAATACGGTCGATAAACTCATGGACGTTTTCATAGGTCAATTCCTGTATGTCGCTGTATTTCCCGACAATCTGAATAAACCTTGATATATCCCTTTTTCGCTCGGTAACGGTTGCGATCTGCTGTTGTAACTCGTCTATCCTTGCGGCAAGGGATTTCTTTTCGTCCTCATAGCCGGAAGTTAGAAACACAAACCGTTCATCTGTCAGTCTGCCTAATGCGTTGTCCTCATACAGCTTGCGGAAAAGCGTGTCAAGTTCGGTCATACGCGCCTGTGCTTTGAAAAGTTCCTTTTGCTGCTGCGCTAATGCCTTTCTCGCTTCCATGTCGCCGTACTCGGTAGCTTTACAGATAAAGTCCTGTTCGTGTTCCTTAACATACCGCAAAACCCGCCGCATATCTTCCAGCACTAAATCAAGAAGTACGTTTTTGCGGATATAATGAGAGGTACACTCGCTGCCTGTCCTTGCCCTGTTGCGCCATGCGCCGCAAGAATAGGAAAACTTGCGCGGCTCGATATTTACGCCCTGTTGGTAATACATCTTATGTCTGCAACCAGCGCAAAACAGCAAGCCGGAAAAAATATCAATCTCCGCTGCTTTTGTCGGGCGGTGGCGGGTAGCAATCCGCTTTTGCGCAAGTTCAAAGGTTTCCTCGTCAACAAGCGGCTCATGGGTGTTTGGGAAGAAATAGCGTTGTTCTTCTTCGTTCTTCCGGGTCTTTTTCGACTTGTAGGATACCTTGTGAGTTTTCGCGGTTATGGTATGCCCTAAATATTCCTGCCTTGCTAATATGTCATAGAGCGTTTTGTCCGGCCAAGTATAGGGGGCGATCATTGCCCGCTGATACCGCGCCTGTCCTGTACGCTGATAGCGCAACGCTCCAATCGTCAAGACTTTGTTTTCCGCAAGCCATTTTTGGATTTCGCACATACGCACGCCGCTAACAAACATAGCGAAAACCTGTTTGACAATCGGCGCGGTTTCCGGGTCGGGTATAAGGTGGTGGCGGTTGTTCGGGTCTGGGATATAGCCGTATGGATATTCCCCGTTGACGCGCTCGCCTTTTTGCGCCTGTGCCTGTTTAACTGCGCGGATTTTCTTGCTTGTGTCGCGGGCGTAAAACTCGTTAAACCAGTTCCGCAAGGGGGTAAACTCGTTATCCTCCCGCGCTGTGTCAACTCCGTCGTTGATCGCGATATAGCGTACTCCGTTTTCGGGAAATACAATCTCTATGAGTTCGCCCGTTTTCAGATAGTTTCTGCCAAGACGGGAAAGGTCTTTGGTAATGACCGTCGCCACTCGTCCGGCTTCCACTTCCTGCAACATCGCTTGCAGCCCCTCGCGCTCAAAACTCACGCCGGAAAATCCGTCGTCCACAAAAAACTTTGTGTTCAAAAAATGGTGTTCGTCCGCATAGCGTTGAAGTATCATTTTTTGGTGCTGTATGCTTCCGCTTTCTCCGGCTTGCATATCCTCTTGACTTAAACGGCAGTAAAGGGCGGTGATTTTATTCGACTGTAACATTAGTCCTCCTTTCCGACAGCCGAATAAACAGGTATAATGTGTTGCTATCATTATACCATATCCCGCCGCCTAATGCACTACTCGGACGCTAAAAATCCCGGATTTCCGGGCTTTTTCTGCAAATCCTTTACAATGAGTTTCTCAATCTTTTTATGGATTGTATCGGTTGCCTTTTCACTCGGCAACGCTTGAACAAGATAGGTGATTTTCCCTATTTTGCGTTCGGTTGTAATTGTCTGTTTTTTATCCATTAGAAAAACCTCCTTTTCCTGTATGGATAAACTATATTCGTCAAAAGGCAAAAACGGGCGGTTGTTAGCTGCAACCTCACGGGAGTTTCACCCCGGCCCATGCTTATGGGTGCGCCGCGCAATACTTTGAGGGTGTTCAACGCGGGAGTATCATTGTGCCGCCTTGTATGTCGTCGCCCACAAGCTGCTAAACCTGTTTTACGGCGCGGTAGTTCTCGCTCGGCTTTTCCCCTATGGGGAAAAGCTGTCATGGCGTACCCGCCGACTGGCTCGGTACAGACGGAATGTACCCGTTTGCCTGTTATGCTGCGCACCAAAGGCCGCTTTCTTTGTCAAAGAACAATAGGCTTTGTCGGCCTGCAAAAGCACATCAACAGCGGATATGCTTTTGCGGAACGACAAATAGCCCATAACGGGAAGCGTGGAAAGGGGACACGCTCCCCGCATGGGCTAAAAGATTATCCTACATGAAAAGCAAGGGTGCGGGTAATAAGGCGCACTTGCAGCCTGTTACGCATTTCCTCGTCCACATAGGAATAGGTATTGCCCGCGTCGTCTTTCAGCGTGCGGGTACAAAGTTTCGCTATGTAACCCTCGTAGTGCTTCAAGATCGCGCACATGGCGGTTGTGTCGCCGTTTGCCGCTGCGGAAATGACAGGGAACGGCAACAGATTTTCAGACTTCCTAACGGTATTCATCATCTGCTTTTCCCTCCAAATACTGTTTGATTTTCGCAAGCGCGGATTTCCTGTGCCGGAAAACCGTCGTGCGTACAACATTCAGCAGTTCGCCAATTTCCGCGTCGCTCATATCCAAGAAGTAGGACAAAAGGATAATGTCGCGTTTCCTTTCGGGCAAAGCGTTAAGGGCTTCGGCAAGCAGTTCATTTTTGACGAGTACATCAAAGCCGGACACTTGAAAACGGAAATAATCGCTTTCGTATTCGTCCGTTGTGAAAAGCTGCGCGAGTTCGCTTTCGCTCAAATCCGAAAAAGTAACTTCGCGTGCTGCGCGTTTCGCAAGAGTGCGGCGGTGGCTTTTCGCTTCGCCGACCAAAGTTTTCTTTGCTAATGCGTCGTACTGATGTTGTATTCTTTCCTTGTCGGAAGAAGATAGCTCCATAGAGTTCACCTCCTTCCCGCGTGGAGTAGAGGACGGGAGTTAAGGGCTTGTCCTCTCTGCCCCTTTCGCTCCGTACCCGTTCGGGAGATGGCTCTTGAGTGCGCTTTTCAGAAAAAAGTTGAAAAAAGCAAAATGCGCCCGTCCGCAAGACGCGGACGGGCGCAAAGGAAATGTAAGCAGTAGCTAAATGTATTGACAGTTCACATTCATAGCCGGAATATCCCGCTTGCGGAGCATAGCTTTTTTTGACCGCAAAGCATTAGGCGGGTTACAGTAAATAAAAATGGACACGGCGATACCTCCCCGATACCGCCGTATCCTTAAAAAAGGGCGACTTTAATACACTACCCGCAATCCATTCTATAATAGGGAACAGCGGCTTTTGCGCAATATTAAATAAAAAAGCCGATAACACATAGGTTTTTTGACCTAATGCGTTATCGGCTCTGCGTCTATGCGTCTGGCACTTTTAATCATTTTTTTTTGAATTTATTATATGTGTTAGCTAACTGTCCACAAGCCGCGTTAATCTCTCTGCCATGAGAAACTCTCATAGTAACTTCAAGTCCTGCTTGCTCTAATTGATGTTTGAATGCAACTATTTCCCGTTTCTGTGGTGCTTTAATTCTTGAATTGCTTGTTGGGTTGTATTGTAACACGTTAATCATAACTTTTTTGCCCCGAAACCATTTTGCAAGTTGTCTTACATCTGAGGGCCGGTCATTTATACCCGGTAAAAGCAAATACGCAAAGACAATTTTGCGATTATGCCTTTCAGAATAGGATAAGGCTTGCTTAACAACATCTTCAATAGCATATATGCGCATGTGAGGAATAATACGATTTCTTGCAGATTGTGTTGCTGCGTGTAAAGATATTGTCAACTGAATTTTAAGATGTTCCTCGCGCAATTTTTTTAATTGATCGACCGGACCAACTGTTGATATGGTAATGCCGTCGGTTGGAAAGTTGAGCCCATATCTATCTCGGAGAATATGGATTGCTTTTATCAAGTTGTCATAATTGAATAAAGGCTCTCCCATACCCATAAAAACGATACGGTTTACTTTTCGACGCAACAATATAATCTGTTGTACGATTTCTGACGATGTTAGATTACGAACAAAGCCATTTCGCCCGGACTCACAAAAAATACAACCAACAGGACAACCGACTTGTGTGCTCACGCAAACAGTTCCACCATCTCGCCGCTTGATAAAAACCGTTTCAATGTATTTGTTGTCTTTCAGTTCGTAAACATACTTTTCAGTATCACTGCTTTTGCAAATATTTTTTACCAACATTGATAGATTTTTTTTGCGTGGTAATTGCTTATATAATTCTTCATATAAGGCTTTTGCTTCATTCTCGCCAATAACTTCCGACATTTCTTTGTAAGTAAATCCGTATGGATCATTCCGTACTTCCGCAGGCGTATATTTAGGTAAACGTTTCATTTTTATATCCTTTCTTCTAAATAATAAAAGTTTGTTTTTCTGTATTTTTGATTACAATCTCTAATTTTTCTACATCAATGATATGCGTCAATTTGCATTTAGGGCAGAAAAGAGGAAAATCTTTTAATACAGTATTATGAAATACTTGAACTCTCGTCTTTCCGTTACAAATCGGACATTTTATCCAATATTTTTTAAGCATTATATTTCACTCGTCCTTTTTACACAAAAAAATGCAGGTCAATCCTCAACATGAGCATTGACCTGCATTTATAATGCACAGAGCAGTACAACAAAACTAAGGCATAGCTTGCACTATGTCTATACTATATCTATACGTCGTTAGTTTTTTGTATAGCATCCGCAAAATAAGCATGACAAAAAAGCCCATGTTGAAAATGGGAAAATCCTTTTTTTCAATGCTTATCTAATACGCATGCTATGCAACATAAACGCCGCCTCCTTTTACATAAATTTTATTTTATCAGAAAATCAGTCTACTGTCAATACACAACAGGAAGTATTTAACCTAATGATATGAATTGTGTGGACATATCCAAAAAGAAAGGTGAACTGTAAAATGTAACAGGGTGAATGAAAATGGCAAAAAGACCCGTACCATTGTACGACTTTAAGGCTTTCGGGGCAGCTATAAAAGCCGCGAGAAATGAATACGGCGAGAGCCGCAAAAAGGTAAGCGACGAGTTATATATTTCCCCGCGCTACCTTGCGAATATCGAGAACAAGGGACAACAGCCGAGTTTACAGGTATTCTATGACCTTGTAACCCGGTATCATATTTCGGTAGATCAATTTTTCTTCCCGAACAGCAATGCGGAGAAATCCACCGGGCGGCGGCAGCTTGACGCGCTGCTGGACGGTATGAGCGATAAAGGCATACGGATTGTAACCGCAACAGCAAGGGAGATAACGGAAGTCGAAAAAGCAGAGGATTAACCTCACAATATGAGAAATCGGGAGATTGCAGCGCATGGCGGCTGCAATCTTTTTTTGCGTCCAAAATCAAAGGAACGCGCAACAAATACCGCCTTTCGGTGGGGGTATGGAGTAGATAGCAAGCACAGCAAACGAGTACCCGTTTGCGGAAAATGCTTGTTGGGATAATCCCAAACCCTTATACCGAAAGGCGGTGCGGAAATGGAAAACCGAAAGAGAAATATACAGATGAAGTTTTACGTTACGGAAGAAGAAAAGCGGCTGATCGACGAGAAGATGAAGCAGCTTCCCATAAAGCAGTATGGGGCATACTTCCGTAAAATGGCGATAGACGGGTATATTCTTGTCGTTGACCGAAGCGACACAAAAGCATATATCCGGGAACTGCAAGCGGTGAGCCGGAACATCAACCAAATTGCAAAACGCGCCAATGCGACGGGGACGGTTTACAGGCAGGATATAGAGGACATTAAAAAGGCGGTGGACGAGATATGGCGGTTACAAAGACGCACCCTATTAAATCAACCTTAAAGGCTGCGATAGACTATATCTTAAATCCCGAAAAGACGGACGGGAAACTGCTTGCGTCCTCTTTCGTCTGCGGGCTGGAAACCGCCGATATAGAGTTTGCATGGACGCGGGAAGCTGCCGGAGATCGCGGCACACATTTAGGGCGGCACTTGATACAATCCTTTGCGGTGGGAGAAACCACACCGGAAGAAGCGCACAAAATCGGCATGGAATTTGCGCAAGCGGTGTTAGGCGGCAAGTATGAGTTTGTTTTGACAACTCACGTTGATAAAGAACATTTGCATAATCACCTGATTTTCAATGCGGTTAGCTTTGTTGACTACAAAAAGTACCATTCCAACAAGCAAAGCTATCACGCTATCCGGCGCACCAGCGACAGGATATGTAAAGAGCATGGGCTATCCGTCGTCGTACCGGGACAGGACAAGGGAAAAAGCTATGCAGAATACACCGCCGAAAAGCAAGGGACAAGCTACAAAGCAAAGCTGAAAACGGCGATAGATACTCTCATTCCCCAAGTGAAAGATTTTGACGAACTGCTGCGCCGCTTGCAGGAAATGGGGTATGAAATCAAACAGGGCAAATACATTTCCTTTCGCGCTGCCGGACAGGAACGGTTTACCCGCACAAAGACGCTCGGCGCGGCCTATACGGAAGAAGCGATAAAGGAGCGTATCAAGGGCGTGTATGTTGCCAAAACAAAAACGCTGCGGGAAGATAAGAAAATCCGGCTTGTCGTCGATCTTGAAAACAGTATCAAAGCCCAACAGTCGGCGGGCTATGAACGGTGGGCAAAAATCCATAATCTGAAACAGGCTGCTAAAAGCATGAACTTCCTAACCGAAAACAAGATTGAGTATTATAGCGAACTTGAAAGCAAGATAGCCGATATTATGACCGCTCATGACGCGGCGGCAAAGGCGGTTAAGGAAGTGGAACAGCGTATGTCTGATTTGTCGCTGCTTATCAAGCACACCACCACATACCGACAGTTAAAACCGATTTACGATGAATACCGAAAATCGCCGGACAAGGAAAAGTATCTGCGGGGGCATGAAAGCGAAATTATCCTGTTTGAAGCTGCGGCAAGGGCATTAAAGGAAATGCAGATAAAGAAGCTGCCCGATCTCGCCGCGCTGCGCAAGGAGTATAGAAGCTTAAACGACAGGAAAACCAAATTGTATGAAGATTATCGGCAAGCCAAGAAGCAAATGCAGGAATACGGCGTTGTCAAAAAGAACGTCGATAGTATTCTTTACCCGTCCCAAAGCAGGGCGCGGGAGCAGGAGCGATAAGGCGCAAAACATGGGGTGGCAAGTGGAATGTTAAGGGCTGAAAACGCCTGTGTTTCTGCGGCTTCCAGCGCATGAAAACGACATAGACGATAAAGTATATTCAAACCCGCAAAAACGGCTTTCTAATTGTCCACGCAAGGACAAAAAAAGAACAGGGGCGCGGTGCCGGAAATCGGCAACCGCGCCCCTGTTCTCTATGGGCTATTCCTCGTCGGTCAAGATAAACTCCCTTTCGGAAAACTCGCTGTCCGTCATGGCTTGCAGCTTGTTCACCGCTGCGGCGGCAAGCTGGCGCATATCCTCGTCCATGTAGGGCATGGCGGCAAGGATATTTTCAAGCGTTGTTTCCCGGCTGTCCTCGGCGTAGATCGCAACAATGTTTTCTTCCTCAATGGTAAAGCGGGTATTCATGCTATCAAACCTCCAAATCCTTTTTATGCTCTTTCTGTTTATCTTTCGGCTGCTGCGCCGCCTGTTTCTTGTATTCGTCCAGCTTCTTCAAAATGGACGGTTTTTTCTGCGGCTGTTCCCGTTTCTCGGCTTTTACCGCTTTTGCAAGGTCGGTAACGGAAATCGCTTCCCCCGCCTTTGCCCGCTGCTCAAAATCTGCAACGGTGGGCGTTTGCGGCGTATTGTTGATAAGCCCGTCAAAATTGTTGTCGTTCTGCTCTATGGTGTCCTCGACGTGCTTTAAGGGATTATCCCGCTGCGGCTGCTCGGCGGCTATGGCATAAGCCTGTGTGCCATTCCCCATAATGAGATACTTCCCGTCCTCCGACGCATGGTGAAAACCAAATCCCGCCGCTTCGATCTGTTCACGGCTCATATCGGTAATATGAAAATTGCCCCTCGGCGTTCTAACGGTTTCACCCGTCAAAAGGCTGTCGGGGGTCGCTTCCGGCTGCTGCTTTTCAAGCTGCCCGTCCTTGTAGGAATATCCTTGCGCCGCGATTGCTTCAAGGGTCTTGCCCGTAACGTCGCCATAAATCCGCTTGTCTGCGTCAACCAGCATTTGCAAAGTGTCTTGTACGGTGTCGGACAAGGCTTGCTGCTGTTCGGGCGGCAGCTTGTCAAATACGGGGGTCTGCTGCTCCTGCAAAAACTCCGGCACTTGCTGAAAACCGATACTGTCTACATAGTGGGCGGTGTCCTCGTCGTTCTGATGAAGCACAACAATGTCGGAAACGGAAAGGCTATGCCCCTTAAAGTCGGCGGGGTGGTCGATATTAAACCTTTCCCAAATGTCGCCCAGCGTCATATCCTTTGTAAGCGGTGCAGTATAGACGAGTTCATAATTTACCCGGTCAATGGTAAGTCCAGCCGCTTGCAGACGGTCATAAGGCTCAAAGCGCAAGTCCCTTGTTTCGTCCCCGCGCTTTAACTGATAAATGGAAAAGGTATCGCCCTGCTCCTGCTCGGCTTGCCGCTGCTGCTGCAACTCGGTAAAATGCCCCTCAATCTCGGTAATGAGTTCCTTTGCGGTGGTCTGTATTGTTTCAAGGGACGCTTTTAACTCGGTCATTTCCTTGCCGCTGCTCCAACCAGCCACATAGCCGAAAGAGTAATCGGAAGTATCAAGGCCGAAATGCTGGCAAACCGTATAAGCGACGCTTTCCGCTTCTACCTCGCAGGTATGGCGGTCAACGCGGTTTTGCTGCTCCGGCGGGGCGTTTAAGTCTACGTCGTGCAGCTTCGCATGGGCGATTTCGTGAATGGCGGTCTTTACCGCCTGTAATTCACTCACGCCCTCTTTGATTGCAATACGCTTGTCGGTCAAACTGAAATACCCATTTGCGCCGTTTGTGATCTGCTCAAATGCAATCGGGACGGGGGACGCTTTTTCAAGGGCGGCGAAAAAATCCTCGTACTGCTCCACATCGGCAAGCAGCGGTTTAACGGAAAGGTCGGGAAACTCCTTGCCCTCGGTCTGCGAAATATCAAAGACGGTTATAACCTTAAAGGCGGGGACGGTGATTTCCTTTTCTTCCTTTACCACTTTTCCCTCGCGGTCAAGCATGGGCTTTCTCGTTTCGGGGTCGATTTTATCAACCAGCTTTTTCACCTTGTAGGGCGCGGGGGCAAAGATTTTAATGCCTTTCTCGCCTTTCTTTACATGGCGGTCAAACTCCTTTTCCCATTGACGGAAGCCCATTACCAAATTGCCGCCCTGCATAGCAATTAGGATAGTGTTATTCAAACTATAATCATGGAACTTTGACATAGCGGTTAGAAACTCTTTGTAGCGGTCGCTGTCAAAAATCGCCTGTACGCCCTGTTCCAAACGCGCGGTGATCTCCTTTACCTTTTCGGCGGGCTTTTCGGAAGTAAGGATAATGGGGACGACGGGGCGGGGCTGCTGCGGCTCTGCGGCCTGTGCGTCTGCTTGCTGCGTTTCGGCTGCGTCCATATAGGCTTTGTCCTGTTCGCCGCGCTCCGGCTGCGGGTAACTCATAATGCGGTATTCTTCCGGCACTTCGCGCCCCTCAAACTGCCGTTCCCACTCGTCGCCGCTTTCCACGATATAGCCGTACTCGGTAAACGCGCCTTTTTCCTGCGCGGCAGCGTTCCTGCCAAAAGTAGAAAGGTCAATGCCGCCTTTCCATTCTTCGGGCATTTGTACCATGCCGGATTGATTTAAGTAATAGTCGCCCAAATCGTGGTAGTTATGTACTTCGGGGATATGGACGTAAAAATCCACGTTGTAGGTGAAGTCAATTACCTGTCCAATATTTGCAAGCCCGTTTTTCTGCTGCAAAGCTGCGTTCAGCTTGCCAACCTCGGCGGGGTCAAGCTGTTCGAGCCGCGCCGCAAGAAAATTGAGTTCGTCCACGTCGGCGGCGCATACCATTTCATAAGGCAAGGCAATATGTTTCTCCGGGTCGTCGGAATAGCCGCGAATGGAAAAATCCTGCGGGTTGTCGGCGGTAATGCCGACGTTCCGCATAGCTTCGTGCAACTGCTCCTTTGTGGCGGGCATATCCAACCAATAGCCGCCGGGGTCGCCCGCGTCAAAGCGGCTGCGGTTGCCTATCATAATAGAAAACTGTTCGCTCATGTGTTCACGCTCCTTTTCCTGCCCGGTATTTTCGGGGATAGCTGCCGCCTGTTGCTGCTGCGGGGGTTCTTCGCCCTCTATGGTGTAGTCCGGCATGAGCATACCGTTTACTTTGAAATAGTCGGCGTACTCCTGCGGGATAGGCGGGGAGATTTCCGTAAACAAGCGGTCATACGCTTTGATACGCCCATTCAGATACTTTTCCATAGCTGCCTTGTCGGTGAAAACCTTTCTATCTTGTCCGGCAATCTTCGCTTGGGTTCTGCTTGGGCTGTTGGTGCGCACGCTCCATGTAAGCGTCCATGAATACGGGATAGATTTCTGCGCTTCTTTGTCGTAGCGGGTATTCTCGTAAATGTAGTAATTCATCTGATATACCCGGTTGCTGCGAATATGGCGGTTATGCTCGGTGGTCTGCCACTCGTTAGCGGTGTGCTGGACGTGCGGCGTTCTCACATATTCAAGTGTTTTATCCAGCAAAAGCGTTCTTCCCGCCTGTTCTTCCCATGCGGCGGCGCGTTCTTTAAGGTCGTCAAAAATCGCCTGTTCTGCCGCCGCGCTTTCGCTGCGCATGGAAAGTAGCTGCGCAATCGGCAAGGAAGCATAAGGGGCAATCTCCCTGTCCTTTGCTTCAAAATATATCCGGCGTTCTATCCGCATGGTTTCGGCGGCTTCTAATTTGTCATGGTCGTATGAGGAATACGGCATATTCTTTCATCACGTCCTTTCTCGGTCATATAAGGGTTTGGGACTATCCCAACAAGCAAAATGCCCGCGCTCTCTATGGGAAGCGCGGGCATTTCTCGCAAACGGGTACTCGTTTGCTGTGCTTGCTATGTAGTTGTTTTTATCCGTAAACGCCTGTTTCTCTCGCTTTGGGCTTTCTGTCTGCGGCGTATCTTTGCCGCGCAATCGGGGCAGTATTTCGCCCGGTTGCTGCCCGCCGCAAACGTGCTGCCGCATACCGCGCAACGCTTCAAATCGGTTTCCCCGCTGCGGGTGATCTGTTCGCAAAGCTGCCTGTCGGCGGGTAATACCGCTTCGCGGAAATAGCGGCATAGCAGCGAATAGCTGATACTCTGCACACAAACGCAAGTTTCCCCGTCGTCCAGCAGCAGACAATTCCCGCAATCGTTGTTTGCACAAGCGGCGCGGGTCATTTTCTTTACGGCGCGGTATTGCTTTTCATCAAGCCTTATCATTTTCGGTTCTGCTCGACGCGGAAGTTTACATACTTGCCGCCTGTGTCGGCAAGCAGCACAACTCCGTCAAAGGTCTTTCCCGTCTTGGTCGAGTACATACCTTTGATTTTTACCTTTCCGTCTTTCAAAAGGGCGGCGGCAATCGCCTTTGTGAAAGCCTTTTTGCGCTGCTCAAAAAAGCGGTCATTCTTCCACATCACAAAGCTGCAAGCCCTGTCGGAGCAGTAAAAGTTTTTCTTGCCCTCGTAAACCGCCGCGCCGCAACGGGGGCAAGTGCCGATTGCTTCCCGCTGCGGGGTAAACAGCTTCGCTTTATCCTCGGAAATCGCGGAATAGGTCTTGACAAGCCCCGCTGTCATTTCCTCAATCCCGCGCATGAAGTCGGCGGGGCTGTCGCTGCCCTTTGCAATCCCGGTAAGGCGCGTTTCCCATTCTGCCGTAAGCTGCGGGGACGTAAGGCTGTCGGGCAGAATAGCGACAAGGTTATACCCGTCCTTTGTGGGGATTAGCTTTTTGCCCTTGCGCTCGGCAAAGCCCGCGCTAATGAGTTTTTCAATGATACCCGCCCGCGTCGCGGTGGTGCCTAACCCTTTGCGCTCCGCGTCCTCCGGCGTGTCCTCCTTTCCCGCACTCTCCATAGCCGAAAGTAACGTATCTTCGGTAAATGCCTTTGGGGGCTGCGTGTAACGTTCGGAGATCTCCGCTGCCGGATTGTCAAAGGTCTGCCCCTCGGCAAGCGGGGGTAAAACCGCTTCCGGCTCTGCGTCCTCGTCCTGTTCCCCGGACGCGGCGCGGGATAGTCTTTCAATCTCGCGCCAACCCTCGCAAAGCGTCGTCCTGCCCTTTGCGGTAAAGGTATAGCCGCCGCAAGTGAAAACCGCCGTAACCGCTTCATACTCATAGGGCGCGGCAACGGCGCAAAGCAGTTTTGCGCACACAAGGGTCATTAGCTTTTTCTCACTTTCGGCAAGGGAAGAAAAGCCCGTTTTCACAAACTCCGCTGTCGGCAAAATGGCGTGATGGTCGGTTACTTTGCTGTTGTCGCAAATCCTCGCAAGGTCGGCTTGCAGCTTCACGCCCTGCATAAAGGGGAGAGCAGCGCAAAGGCCGGTGATAAGTTCCTTTGTGCTGCCCTCCATATCGGAAGTGATATATTTGCTGTCGGTGCGGGGATAGGTCAAAAGCCGTTTTTCATAAAGGGCTTGCGCATAGTCAAGGGTCTGTTTCGCCGTAAACCCATACAAACGGTTTGCTTCCCGCTGCAAGGCGGTGAGGTCAAACAGTTTCGGCGGGGCTGCGGTCTTTTTCTCTTTTTTAAGGGAAGTACAAACGGCCTGCGATTTCTCGCAAGCCGCTTTCATCTGCCGCGCCGCCGCTTCGTCGTCCTGCCTTTCGGAAAGGGCGGCAACGCCGCCAACGTCCAGCCGGACGACATGATATTTCTCTTTCTTAAAGCTGCTGATTGCATAGTCGCGGTTTACCAGCATAGCAAGGGTGGGCGTTTGCACTCTGCCGACATTCAATGTTTTATGGTAGAGGATAGAGAAAAGGCGGGTCGCGTTAATGCCAATGAGCCAATCGGCCTTTGCTCTGCAAAGCGCGGATTGATAGAGGTTGTCATAGCCGCGCCCGTCTTTGAGATTTGAAAAGCCCTCGCGGATTGCACTTGCTTCCATGCTGCTAATCCAAAGGCGGGAAAAGGGCTTTTTGCAATTCGCCTGTTCATAGACAAAGCGGAAAATGAGTTCCCCCTCGCGCCCGCTGTCGCAAGCATTGATAATCTCGGTAACGTCGCTGCGGTGCATAAGGTCTTTGAGAATGGAAAACTGCTGCTCCTTGCCGCTGGCAACAATAAACTGCCACTCCTGCGGGACAATGGGAAGATCGTCGTACTTCCATTTACGGAATTGTTCATTGTAGGTCGCCGCGTCTGCAAGGCTAATCAAATGCCCGATACACCACGACACAAGGTAGCCGCCGCCCTCAAAATATCCGCTGCGCTTTTCATTCGCGCCCATAACGGCGGCAATCGCCGCCCCGACGCTCGGTTTTTCTGCAATTACAAGTTTCATAGATTATCGTCCTCCTGCTCGGTCTGTTCGGTTTCGACTACTTCCGTTTCCTCGTCGTCCTCGTCAAAATCAAGGTCGTCAAGGCTGCTGCTGCCTTTCGCCGCGTCCTTTTTGGGCTTCAAAATCTTAAAGTAGTAGAACGCGCCGCCGCCCGCTGCGGCAACAAGCAGCACGACAAGCAGAATACCCATGCCGCCGCCTTTTTCTTCTTCCGGCGGCTGCTCGGTTTCTTCCGGCTCCGGCTCGGCTTCCACACCCGCGCACTCGCTCATGTTGACGCTGCAAACCGGGCAAGCGGTGTTGACGCTTCCGGCAACGCATTTATCGGTGCAGCTACAAACGGGGGCTTCGGTCTGCCCGTCCTCCATAAGGGCGGTTAAATCCGCTTCGTCCACTTGGTTAAGGAAATGGACGGTATTTCCCCCGTCCTCGGCGCGGTCAATGATGATGTAAAAATAGTTGCCACTTTTGGTAACGACGGTGATAAACTGCTTGTCGCCGGACGCTTCACCCGTTATATCGTCCACAAGGGACATATTCCCGTCCGGGGTAAGGGGCTGCGGCTCATAGCCGCCCGTCGTTTCTTCCGGCTCGGTTTCCGGCGCGGGGGTTTCCTCGGTTACGGGGGTAGGCGTGTCGTCGCTTTCATCGCCACCGCCCGCATAAGCGGTAACAGAAAAGCCGCACATGATAACCAGTGCGGCAAGCAATACGGTAAACTTTCGGATTATCTTTTTATTCTTCATTGTCGTTGTCCTCCTGTTCGGCGGGGTAAGTGGCTTCCGGCTGCGGCAAGGTGATTTCGCCGCTGGCGTAAGCGGAGAGGAACGCGGCAAGCTGCGTCCCGTCAAGGTGTACCGCCTTTACCATTTGCACGATCTGCGCGTTTTCTTCCTCGACTTTCTGCGCTTCAAGGTCTTTCAGCTTCTTTTGCTGTTCAAGGATTTTTGCCCTCGTTTTCTCAATATCCCTTTCGATACGGTCAAGTTTCGTGTTCGCCATAGTCATTTACTCCTTTCCAAACTGTTCTTTCCATGAATAGCTGCGCCCCAATCCCTTAACGGTTTTAAGATAGGGCATAGCGTTTTCTTCCAAAGTCGCCGCCCGGTTAAATAGATCGGGATAGTGTTCTTTGAGATATAAAATCTCTTGTTTCTTCATGCTCGGACAAAAGAAACAGGACGATTTACCCGGCTGCGGCAATCCTGCCGCTTTGATTTCCCGGATACAATCGTCCCTGTTCCAGCCCCATTCTTCAATGAGGGGGTAGCGGTTATGATATTTTTTGTCGGCTTCGTTGTACTTGCGGGAATGTTCATACCGTTTCACTTCTCCCGCGTCATAGCCGATATAGCGGTTGACTTTCTCGCCGCGCTGCCATACTTCGCGGCAAGGCGCATAGTGGTTGCAAAACTTTTCCTGCGGTGCGATTTTGTGTTTCTGCGAACAACGCTTATGCCCGTAGGCAATCGACGGGAGCGTATGAGAGCGCAAGCACTCGGTTTCAAGAGATAGGCGGTTGCCGTAGCGGTCAACATACTGCACAACGGTAATCTGCGGCATACCGTGTTCCGCAAGCCATTGATTGATTATCTCGATAAATTGATAGGTATGCGGGTGTTCCGCGCCCGTATCGGCAAAGGTGATAAGGTCAATCGGGATTTTGTGCTTGTATAGGCCAATAAGTAAGGCGGCACTATTCGTGCCGCCGCCAAAAGATACAATATTCATTTTTCAACTCCTTTTAATTGTAATTTAACCGCCCGTAGGCGTAAAAGTGGGATTGCCAATAGCTGGTGTCCAGCTTTGAATACTGGATAGGGTCGCCACAATGCAGCATGACGGGGCTTCCGTCCCCGTCCTCGCCCACATAAATCCCCACATGGGAAACGCCGGGGGTGTCGTATGTACCCGTAAAGAACACCAAATCCCCCGGCTGCGGGTTAGAAACAGGGGTTGAGATGTTGTAAAGCCCTTGCGCCCCAAGTCTGCCCGTATTGTATAGGCCGCTGTTCGTCAACACATAACTCACAAAGCCGCTGCAATCAAAAGAGGTTTCCGGGGTGCTGCCGCCCCACACATAGGGAAAACCGACGTATTTATCTGCTTCCTCCATGAGCCGCGCAAACTTTTCATCGGAACCCAGCAGCGCGGCGGGTACTTCATAATCGGCGGGCGGGTTTTCATAGTATTTAGACACATAGCCGGATTGCGGGAAAAGGTCGGGTCTGTTTCCCAGCGACGACATATACATAGCGTACATGGATAGCTGTTCTTCGCCCATGATGTAAACGGGGACATGGGAGAGGTTGAAGTTTTCCAAATCCACATGAAGAATGTAATAGTTATAGGGGACTTCAACCGTATAGGGGTTGCCCTCGCTGTCCGTCCTTGTTTCGGTGCGGTAGCGTACCTGTACTTCTTCCTCGACCGTCAAGATATACTGTTTCTCAAAGAGCATTTCAAGGGTGCTTTGCACTTCATCGAGTGTAAACACGCCCTCATGCCACGCGGAAAGGATAGAAATTAGCACATAGGGGTCATGCTCGATCTCGTCCGCGTTTACCCGGTATTCGTCATAGCCGGGGTATTCGCTTTCGATATTGTCCAGCATATCTTGTAACTCGGCTTCCATAGCGGCATACGCGCTTTCCGCGCCCGTTATATCCGCGTCCTCGGAGAGATAGGACGACGCAATCAAGCCGCTGCCGCTGTTGCCGCCAAAGAGGGAGCAAGAGGACAGCCCGCCGAAAAGCAGCAGCACGATAAAGGCAATCCCGCCCACAATCAAGCAGCCTTTCCAATGCCGGACAACAAAGAACGTCGCCCGTTTGGTTTCCTGCGCGGTTTTCTTCGCCGCCTTTGCGGTGGCTTCAGCGGTTTTTTTCGCTTTGCCGCCCGCTTTCAGCGTTTTTGCATACTGCTTTTTAATGCGCTGCTTCTGCCAAAAACGGGAAATGGGGTTGGAGTGCGCAAGCGCGGGGTTATCGTGCAACGCCTTTTGATAGAGAAAATCTGCGTTTGCCTTTACCGCTTGTTTTTCCGCTGCCGCCGCTGCCCGGTAGGGTTTCAGCTTATGGCGGCGTATGCCGCCCTTAACTGCCCGCGCCGCCATGCCGCCCGCTTTCTCTCCGGCAAGTTCTACCCGGTGCCCGCTTTCCACACCGACGTTTTCTTTCTCTACCTCGTAGATTTTCCCATGTACGGTACTGTTTAACTCCTGTGCCGGACGGGATAAGGGGTTATGCCGCAACTTGCCGTTTGGGGGCTTATCCGTCTTTTCAAAGGAAAGGCGCGTCTTTGCCTTGCCTTTCGCTTCGTCAAAAACGCGCTCTTTCTTGATTTTGGTCTGCTTGGGGATAGCCGCCCGCGCTGCGTCTAAACAGTCTGCCGCCTTATCCGATTTCTTGATCGCTTTTTGAAGTTCCGGCGTTGCCCGTTCCGCTTCGGAAAACTGCAAGCGGGAAGAATGGGTTTTAGGCTGCGTCGCGTCAAGGGCTTTTTTCTCCGCGCCTTTTGCTGCGTGTCGCTCAATCTCTGCGCCGATATGCTGCACAACCTTTTCCGCTGCCACCCCTGCGGGGGCTGAATAGTTTTCTTCCTGCGGCCTTTCGCTGATACTGGACGTTTCGCCCGTCGTGAGGTTTTCCGCAACCGCACCGTCGCGGGTCATTTTTTGCGTTACCTTGTCGGGGGCTTTCAGTTCCTTGCTCAATCTTCATCACCTCCAATCCGCTGTTTTGCAAGTTCGCAATAGTCGGGGTTTAACTCAATGCCGATATAGCGGCGGTTAAGCCGTTTTGCTACCATGCCCGTCGTGCCGCTGCCGAAAAAGGGGTCAAGGACAATCCCGCCGATGGGACAGCCCGCCAAAATGCACGTTTCCGCAAGTTTCGGCGGGAACGCTGCGAAATGCCCGCCATGATAGCCGACATTGTTAATCTGCCAAACGTTGCGGCGGCTGCGGACGGGAGAAATCAACTCGTCGGCGTATGCGCCCTTTTCGCGGGGGCGGTTGATTTTCTGCGGTTGGTTTTGCCCCGGAACAGTAACGTTATACTTATTTCCTTTGCTAACTCCGCTTTTCAGCCGCCCCGCCGTTGTGGGGGCTATCGGCTCGGCTACTGCTTGCCAATCGTAATAATACTTCTTTGACTTGGTAAGCAGAAACACATATTCATAGCAGCGGGTCGGCCTGTCCCGCGTGCTTTCCGGCATGGGGTTTGTTTTGTGCCAAATGATAGAACTGCGCAAATACCAACCGTCGCCCCGCAAGGCGAGGGCTACAAGCCACGGAATACCAATTAAATCTTTGGGCTTGCAGCCGGGGGCGCGGTGGTTAAACGCCACTTGCTGCCCGTTCCTGCCTTTGGGGTATTTGGGGTCTTGGTGGTCGGCTTTGCTGCCTGTGCCGCAATAAGTGTCCGCGATATTCAGCCAACAAGTACCCTCCGGCGTAAGCACCCGCTTTACCTCATGGAATACCGCCGTAATACGGGAAACATATTCCTCCGGCGTTGCTTCCCGTCCGATCTGCCCGTCTGCGCCGTAGTCCCGCAAGGCATAGTAGGGTGGGGACGTTACGCAACAATCAACTGCATTTTCCGGCAAGGTTTGAAGCACCTGCAAGCTGTCGCCGCAATAGATTTTGTCCATTTCTATCCTCATGCCGACACCTCGCCGGGTTTGGTCGTCATTACACGATAGAGTTCCGTATCTTGCGGGAAACGGTCAATAAAGGGCAAAATCACGTTGCCATAGAAGATAAGCCCCTCGCCCGCGTCGGAATGGGTTACATAGGTCATTTGCTGCTGCGAAATGTTAAGCTGCTTTGCAAGGATTTCCCTGTCGCCCTGGGCTTGGTTGAGCATATACACAAAATCGCTGTTTTCAAAAATGTTCTCCACCTCGCGGGACGATAACAAATCTTTCACGTTTTGGGTGATACCTGTCGGAATACCGCCCCATTTTCTAAAACGCTTCCAAATCTCAACGCTGTACGCTGCGGTCTGTTCCTCTTTGAGCAGCAAATGAAACTCGTCGATATAGTACCGCGTCGCCTTGCCTTCGCTGCGGTTTATGGTAACTCTGTTCCAAACTTGATCTTGGACAATGAGCATACCGAGTTTTCGTAGCTGGGTGCCGAGTTCTTTAATATCAAAGCAGACAAGGCGGTTGTGAATGTCAACGTTTGTTTGGTGGTTAAACACGTTCAAACTGCCATTTACATAGAGTTCCAATGCCGACGCGATACGCTGCGCTTCCTTTTCCGGCTGCTTCTTGATTTCATTGTAGAGGTCGCCCAAAATCGGCATATTCTCCGGCTTCGGGTCTGCAAGGTAGCTGCGGTACACGCTGATAACGGCGCGGTCAATCAAAGTCTTTTCAACCGCTTCCAGCCCGTTTTTGCCGCCCATAATCAACTCGCAAAAGGAAAGGATAAAATCGCTCTTTAAGGCTATGGGCGTGTCGCCCTCGCTGTAATTGAGGTTTATATCCATCGGGTTAATGTACTGCGTGCTGTTCTGCGAAACCTTGATAACCTGCCCTTTCAGCCGTTCCACAAGGGGGTAATATTCCGCTTCCGGGTCGCAAATGATAATATCGTCTGCGGTAATGAGAAAAGCGTTGGTGATCTCGCGCTTTGCCGAAAAACTCTTGCCGCTGCCGGGTGTGCCGAGTATCAAGCCGTTAGGGTTCTTCAGCCTTTTCCTGTCGCACAAAATCATGTTATTCGATAATGCGTTTAAGCCGTAATACAACGCTTCGCCGCTTTGGAACAGCTCTTGTACCGTAAAGGGGACGAAAATGGCGGTGCTGGAAGTCGTCAAGCCCCGCTGGATTTGGATTAGGTTTTCGCCCAATGGGATAGAGGACATAAGCCCCTGTTCCTGCCGGTAGTCAAGGCGGGTGAGCATACAGTTGTATTTCTGTGCGATACTTGCGGCCTGAAATACGTCGTTGTCCAATTTCTGCTTTGTGTCTGCCACATTCAAAACTAACAGCGTAAGCAAAAACATTCGCTCGTTCCGGCTCTGCAAATCCCGCAAAAGGTTTTTCGCTTCGCCGCCGTAGGTGGCAAGGTCGGACGGAATTATATCCATATCGTAGCCGCTGCGGATTGCCTTTTTCTGTTCCTCGATTTTCATACGGTCAAGGTCGGTGATTTTCCGCTTGATCGTCTTGATCGCTTCGTTGTGGTCGATACTCTGAATGTGCAGATTGACGACAATCCCGTTTTCCGCTTCCATGAAGTCGGCAAGCATACGGTCTGAAAGTTCCGGCGCGGCAATCTGCAAAAAGGAAACCGCGCCAAACTTCCCGCCCATTTGAAACATTCGCCCGTCGCCAAAACGGAAAGAGGACGGGGCAATAAAGTCTTTGACGGAAAGGCCGCTTACGGGTAGCCATTCCCACGCAAAGTTGAAGCGTTCCCCGTCCGGGTGGAAAAGCCCATGCAGCACTTCAAGCCGCTGCTTCCCGTCCAGTACCCGCGCCGCCGCGCCGATTACCTTAAAATGGTTGAGGGTGTCCGTTTCGATACGGGCAAGCCGCGCCCGCGCCGATTTAATGTCTTTTGCTTCAATGGTAAAGGTGAGAAACTTGGTCTTGATAAGCCCGTTGTTGCCCCGTTCAAGCTGCGTTTGCAGCATTTCGGTGTACTCGGCTCTGATACTGTCAAAGTCGTCATTCTGCGGCGCAATCGTGATACTGCTTTTGAAATCGTCCTTGTTCGCATGGCGGCTGATTAAGGAAAGCTGCACGCCAATAGAAGCGTCAAAGGAATTATACATATCGCAAAGGGCTTCAAAAATGGCGGTCTTGTCGTCCGGCTGCGCAAGCTGATAGTTAATATCTTCAAACTCAATGCACTTGGAATACCGCCCGTTTGCAAGGCGGCAAATCCCGTCCTTATACATTCGTTCAAACGGTATGCTGTCCTGCGCCGTATGGGGCTTCCCGTCGCCCTTTGACTGCCGGATAAGCGCGTCGATCTGTTTCTTTTCCTGCCGCGTAAGTTTACGCTTTTTGTTTTGGGTCTTTCCCTTTTCCTTTGACAATCGCCCGTACCTCCTTATCTAATCGCTCCTGCCGCGCAAGGGCGGTATAAAAATTGTTGGTCTGATAGGTCGCTCTTTGGGGCGAAGAAACTTCACTTCCACAAATTGCCGTATAATCACTTCCAGCGGTTGCCCGTTCTTCTCGTACATAGCGAGTAGGAACATGGGCAGCATGGCAAGCACCATGCACAAAGCCGCCGTTGTCGTTCCCGCGCTGTCCTTTGTCAAAAAGAATAGCGGTAGCCCGATAGCCACCGCCGCGCCGAAACAGAGTAATTGTCTTTTGGTAAGGTTGAACATTACCTTGCTCTTGATTTTGGTTAAATCCTTTGGGACGGTTACATACGCCATTTCAAACCTCCTTTCCGGCAAACCGTATGTCGCTTTTGATTTCATTTCCCCATACGTCCCAACCAGGGGTATGCTGCCTTGCAAACAGTTCAATACGCGGTAGGTCGCCCATAAGGGCAAGTATCTTTTCCCGCGTTATATCCGGCTTTTTGCTGTGCTGCTCAACAGGGGAAATAATAAATTGATGTACCTTGTTTGATTGTCGCTTCGGGTGTCCTTTGGTAGCAAGCAAGCAGATTTCCGCATTTCCTCGCGTCCAAAAGCCCAAGCCATAAAACCAAGTGGGCGATTTCCGATTTTGCTTTAACCATACAAAGGCAACGGATTTATAGGTAAATCCCCAAGCCTTGATTAACTGCAACGCTTCTTTAAGCTGCGGGAACGTCGCCCATAGGAATAAAATACAGTCCTTATCCGCAATTTCTTTGACGGGTAAAGCGCAAAGTTCCTCAATACTCATAGTGGGATAGTGCTTTTCCGCTGCGCCCTGTACCTTGCTTCTCGCGTATCTCCAAGGGGGATCGGCGTAAATGATTTTGTATTTCTTCATCTGCACCCCCTTAATGCGCGCTGAATACGGATTTTGCAAGGCTTCCCGTTTTGAAAAGCGTAAAACACAAGAGGACGGTATAGCCCATGCAAGACCAGATCGCGCCGGATATGTCATCGGTTGCTGCGATTGTCTGTATCAAAACCGCATAAATACCGACGCACACAAGAATTAGAAAAGCCTGAAAACCGAGGGCAAGCAAGGATTTTAAGTAGTTCTGTCCCATGCCGCCCCATTCACGATTTACCATTGTCGCAACGGGGATAGGGGCGATACTCGTTACAAGGTATATTTCAATCATGCGCCCGTACACCACCAGCATGATACAGATAGACAACGCTTTCATGGTAAGCCCCACAAAGAGTGATTGAAACCATAGCCCCAAAAGCCCGCCGACGCTCATAGCGTCCAGCTTTGCTTCTATATCGGTGATAACGGTTGCAATATCTATGCTTGTGTCGGATATGATAACGCCCGCGCTGTCGTTGACGACGCTCTGTGTAATGTCAAATACGCCCATGACGATGTTCCAAGTATTTGTTACCAGCAGCACCGCAACAAAGGTTTTGAAAATCCACTTGAAGAAAATCCAAGTGTCGAGATCGTGCAGATTGTTTTTCTCAATTACAAGCTGGATTAGTTCGTAGCACATGACAAAGGTAATGATAACGCCCGCAATCGGCACAATGACGTTTTCCGATAGGCTGCGTATCATATTGAATATGCCCGCGTTCCACCCGGCGGGGGTTGTGCCGACTTGCGTTGCGATTTCTCCAACCTCTGTATTTACGCTGTCGAACAGCCCGGAGAGATTAGAGAGTATTCCGTCTGTCAAAATGCCGCGAAACCAATCTTCAATCATCTGCCATATCAAAAGCTAATCCCTCCTTTCCCGCGCCCTCCCGCGTGAAGCGGGAGAGCGCGGCGGGTAGTGTTAGTTTGTGGCATTATCCAAACAGGCCGGAGAGCAGCGGGACAAGGGTAAGGCCGATAAGGGCAACGCCGCCGCCCGCCATCAACTGTTTTATCCCTAATTAGGAGTAAAACCTTGCTCGATGGCGGGCGGCGGCGTGGCAAAAAATATATGGAATTGTTTTAGAACCGTCCCGGCGTGGACAGGTCAGCCCTTGACCTGTTCCACCTCCGGGATGGGTTTGAGATTGAAGTGAATTTCAATAGAAATGTGTCGTGTCTTATCGCTGTCGATGTGTTCATGGACAACGATTTCTTTAATCAGGCGGTTTAAGGTGGCTGCGTCCAGCTCCGTGATGTCGGCATATTCCTGAATGGCATCCACCCATTGTTTGGCGTCCATAGCCAGCCGGATTTCATCGGCCAGCTTCTTGCGCCCTTGTGCAACCCGTTCTTTCAACTCGGCCTGTTCCTTCTGCGTCTTATCCAGCATGAGATTGAAGTTGGCTTCGCTGATTCGCCCGGCAACCATGTCCTCATAGAGCCGCAGCACCATCTTTTCCAGAACCTCAATCCGTTCCTCGTCTTTTGTCAGGGAACGCTCCAACGCTTCCCGCTGGCCTTTCTGTTCGGCTTCGCAGGTGTTGGTCAGCTTCCCGGCAATGGCTTCCCCATCGGTCAGGGCAGCCTTGGCGCACTCCCGGATTTTGTTCAGGACAAGGTGGTAAAGGGTGTCGTACTCCACCCGGTGCTGGGTGCAATGGTTCTTGCCGAACGCCCCGTAGGTCTTACAGGCGTAAATCTGCTGCGGGTGCTTGGCGTGGGTGGTGCGGATGGTCAGCGACTTGCCGCACTCGCCGCACTTGATAAGCCCTGCAAACAGGCTGGTTTCCCCGTCCTGACGGGGGCGCTGGCGGGATTTTAGCTTGTCCTGCACGATGGCAAAACTTTTGCTGTCGATCAACGGTTCGTGCCGTTCCTCCACCACGATCCAGTCCTGCGGCTTCTTCTCCCCAATGGTGCCGATTTTGAAGCGGTAGTCCTTCTTTTGGGAAGCTATCGCCCCGGTATAAACGGGATTTATCAGGATGTCCTTTATCACGGAGAAGTCCCACATATACCGCCCGTTTTCCGGGTCTTTCTTTTCCCATTTGGTGCGGACATTGCGGAAGCCCCGTTCCCGGTTCCACCATGTAGGGCAAGGCACCTTCTGTTCTTCCAGCCTGCGCCGGATAAAGTTGGGGCCGTGTCCTTCCAGCGCCCAAAGGAAGATTTGCCGGACAATGGGGGCGGTTTCCTCGTCCACCAGCAGGTGGTTTTTGTCCTCTGGGTCTTTCCGATACCCAAAGGGAGCCACACAGCCGGTAAACTGGCCCTGCTGGGCTTTCAGAAGATACGAGGAATGTACCTTCTTGGAGATGTCCTTGCTGTACATCTCATTCAGGATGTTCTTGAACGGCGCAATGTCGTTGTTGTCCCGCATGGTGTCGATACCGTCATTCATGGCGATATAGCGGACGCCGTGACGGGGGAAGAAGTCCTCGATCAGTGTGCCGGTCTGCAAGTAATTTCGGCCCAATCTCGATAAATCTTTTGTTATCACAAGATTTATCTGCCTGCGCTCGATGGCCTTTAACATCCGTTTCAGGTCGGGGCGCTCCATGTTCAGCCCCGTGTAGCCATCGTCCTGATAGACTGCCACAACCTCCCATCCCTGCTTTTCGCAGTAGCTTTCCAGCATATCCCGCTGGTTGGCAATACTGGCGCTCTCCCCGTCAAGGTCATCGTCCTTGGAAAGCCTGCAATAGATGGCCGCCCGGAAGCTGCCCGCCAGAATTGCGTCCATACCTGTGTATTCGTATCCGTTCATCATAACCGTTTACCCGCACAATCCAGACGGAACACGGTTCTTCTGAACCTCGTCTTTATTATATCCTAAATCTTGTGTTTTCGCAAGATTTTCCTTGCCGGTATTCTGCCCATATTTTTGGGCAATCAGGCTCACAAAGACATCCGCTGCGTCCAGCTCGCCGTCAAAAACTGTGGTAACATGAATCTCTGTTTTCGTTTTTGCCATAGGCAGTTATCCTCCATAATAGAATAGCCAGACAAGGAGAAGGTCAGCAACGAAGTCCGGCAACGGGCTTCAAAAAACCTCAAAACCATCTCTGTCTGGCGGTTTGGTTACAATTTATATTTTCTTTTATTTTTCTGTTGCTTTGGTTGCTGATAGGGGAAAAAGCCCGCAGTTACGGGGCTTTCTCCGGCAACCAGCCCGGCAACGGGAGTGCAACAAAGTCGGCAACGGGGTGGGATTTTTAGAAAGAAAGCTCCATCTGCTCTGTGACCTCCACAAATCCCTCCGGAATTTTTTCGGCTCCGTTGCTGGTATCCGTTGCCGGGGCTTCACGCTCCCAGCCTTTCTGCCTGCCGTATTCCGGGAACATCCGGGGATTGGAAAAGTAGTGCCAGCCTGTGACACAGTGGTTCATAATGTCATTGACCTCCCGGATTTCCCATTGTTTCGGCTCGTCAAATGGGTGGTTCAGGGCTTCCCGGAAAAGCTGCTTGGAACACACCATACTGCCGGTATAGCGGTCAAGGTAGGCTTGGATCATCCCGGCCTTGGTGTCCTCCGGCATGAAATCCCGCTGGTGTTCTTTGAGATAGCGCACTATTTCTGGGCTGAAAGACAGCTTAAAATTCCCGCTGCGGTAAATGGTCATGGCTTCCGCCCATAGCTGCTCCATGTAGGCTCTGGAAGCGGCTTCATCGTCCAAAATATGAACTTCCGCCTGTTCCGGGTACACCATGACCGGCAGAAAGCGCCGGTTGCCGGAACGGTCAAGAGGCAGAAAGTCCAGGGCATTGGAAGTACCGCCGAACACGCATTGCCGCAGCCGGTCCTCCGGGTGGGTTTCGTATGGGATTTTATAGACCTCCTTCTGTCGGCTCAAAAAAGACTTGATTTCCTCAATGCTCTTGGCGTTTGCGGTGGCGATCATTTCCGACATCTCAATAATCCAGTGGCCTTGCAGCTTGCGGTACACATTGTCATCGTCCAGCTTGCGAAGGTCATCGGAAAACCACTCGTCTTTCACGGCCAGCAGCCGGAAAAAGGTGGATTTTCCGGCCCCCTGACCGCCCACCAGACAGAGCATGACCTCAAACTTGCAGCCGGGATGAAATGCCCGGTGGATGGCTCCCAGCAGGAACAGCCGCAGGGCTTCATAGGTGTACTGGTCGCTGTCGGCTCCTAAAAAGTGGTGCAGGCAGGTACGGATACGCTCGGTTCCGTCCCATGAAAGGCCGTTCAGGTAGTCCCGGATGGGGTGATAGCCGTTTTCGTTGGCAACGATCCCGATGGCTGCGGCAATCTTCTTTTCGCTGGTCAGCCCATAAGTTTCTTCCAGATACAGAAGCAGATAATTCATATCCGTGTCCGTGATGGCGGTGCCGGTACGGTGGTAGCCGATGGGCTTGATGATGTCGGTGCGCTCGGTCAGTAGATTTTTGGCGATTGCCCCGGAAAGCAGAGGGTCATTCTGAAAGACGGTCAGGCAGTTGCGGATACTGTTGCGGACGCCGCCTTTCTCGGTGCTTTCCAGCATGGCTTTGACTTCCTCAACGCTCCGGGGCGGCGGCGCTTCTTGTATGGCGTCCGTCACGGCCTGCCGCAGTTCCGGCTTCAAGTTCTGCCATTCTTCGCTCAATGGTTCTCACTTCCTTTCCATAGCTGGCGATCAGCGCCGCCCGTTCCTCCATGTCCGGGGAGAGCAGCGTGTCCAGCAGATAGTCCACATAGTCCTGCTTTTGCAGGGATTCCACAAACAAAGGGTGGAAATCCTCGTCTGGTGTGTTGGGGGCATAGTCCAGTTTCCAGCGGCGCAGCAGATTTCGGTAATCACACAGCACCCGGAAGCAGTAACGCTCCATGCGGCGGAACTGCTGTTCCGGGGTTTCCTGCCGGGGCTTCCTGCGGCGGGGCGGCTCCTTGTCCTCATAGGGGACGGAAAACGCCTGTGCCAGCATGAGGGCGGCTTCCTTTGGGCTGACAGCTTCCAGACGGGAAACAAAGTCGATTACATCCCCGTCGGCCTGACAGCCGAAACAGTGAAAGCGCCGGTCAACCTTCATGCTTGGGTTTTTGTCGGCATGGAAGGGACAAACGCACATCCCGTTCCGTCCCACCCGGATTCCGAAATGCTCCGCAGCCTGACGGGTGGTAACAGACTGCTTGACAGCTTCAAATACATTCAACTAAACCCTCCTGAAAATAAGAAAAGCGCCTGTCATTCTCGAAAAGAAAATGGCAAGCGCCTGTTAAAGTTCCATATCCTGTTTTTTCTCTGTGCGGGGCTGCTGGCGTTTCTCGGCCTGTTCCTCCCGGATACGCTGTGCCCGGCCTTTGACTGCCTGCTGGATGGACGGTTTCTTGCCCGGCTCGGCGGTCTGGCGGTACTGTTCGGACGGAAGCACCTGATTGAGCCAGTGGCGCACATCACGGAGAATCTTCACATCCTCCTGCACCGCTGACAGGCGTTCCCTGTACTCGGCCACCTCTCCGGCAAGCTGCGTCCGTTCCCCGTTCAATTTCTTGGTGCTGTACTTGGTTCCCTCCAAATGCACCTTGAAATAGCGGACAGCGGCATTGTAGGCGTCCAGCTCGTCCCGATGGGCGGCGGCAAACTGTTCCTTTGGCTTCTTAAACCGAATGGCGGCATATTCCGCATGAACCGGCTTGTGGGCTTCAAAGTTGGCGATATGGGAAAGCAGGGTGTCGATCTCCTTCATGCGCTTTTCCTTTGGCTTCATCTCTGCCCGGATGGAAACGGCCTGCCCGCTGACGGTATCCAAATAGGCGTCCAAACTCTCCACGGTGGACAGCTCCTTTTCCCGCAGATAGCGGATGGCGTCCATTACCTTGTTGAAGTCATTTACAGTGCCTTTGAGCTGGCCTTTGCTCGTCCAGCCGGTGCGCTCCTCCCGGCGCAAATCCAGATATTTGCCCAGCAGTTCCGGCAGGGTGGGTTCCTTCGCTTCCTGCAAGGCTTCCAGCAGGGCGGCCTTTTTCTCCTTCAGGTCTGCAATCCAGCCTTTCAGGTGGCGCACCATGTGACGGATGGACTGCATGAGCCGGTTGGCGGCGGTAATGTCCCGGTTCAGATTGCCGATGTTGGTCTGTATCCCTCGCTTCTCCATCTGGCTGACCGCTGGCCCCATGTGAACGGTGGGAATTTTATCAAGCCCCTGCCGCTCATAGGAACGAAGGTCAAGGCGCTCCGGGCGGTCATTGGCTTCCAGATAGCGGTTAGCGACAGCCGCCCAGCCCTGCCGCCATATCTCGCCGTACTTCTGGTCGTTCCAGTCCACGGTGTCCTCCTTGTGGCTTTTCCAGTTCCCGGACGGGAGCCGGATACGCTCGCCGTTCTCGTCAAGGTCATAAACCTTCCGGCTCTTGGGAAGCCATTTCCCGGTTTCGTCCATTGCCCGCATGGTCAGCAGGATGTGGGCGTGGGGGTTGCCGTCCCCCTTGTCATGGATGGCAAAGTCGGCAATCATGCCTTTGGAAACGAAAAACTCCCGGCAGTAGTCCTGGATAAGGTCGGCTTGCTGTGCCGGGGGAATATCCCTCGGTATGGCAAGCACTAATCTTCGGGCAAGCTGGGAGTTCCATTGTTTTTCTATGGCTTCGGCGGCGTTCCACAAGGTATTGCGGTCTGCGTACTCCGGCGGGGCGTGGGGCGGCAGCATGATTTCGGTGTGGACGATTTCGCTTTTATGGGAATAGTATTTCTGTTTCTGGTCGTATTCGGAAAACAGCCGTTCCCCGCTCTGGTAGGCGGCGGCAGCGACAGCAGACTGGCGCTTGCTGCGCTGGACGATTTTCAGGTCAAAGTGCGGGCATGGTGGCATGACGGATTGTGACCTCCTTTCTCCCGGCGTCCGGGCAAAGAAAAAGCAGGAAACCGTTCCATGATTTCCTGCTCGGTGGTGCCGCCGGTGGGCGGCTGGTATTCAGTTTTTATGGTAGGGGCAGATTGGCAAATGGAAAGCTATCTTTCTAACTTAACAAGATATTCTGTGGTATCTTCTTCAAACTTTTTCTGACCTGTCAAACGAAAACCATGCCTTTGGTAAAAGGAGATTGCTCTAATATTTTTTTCTAATGCCCATAAATTATTTGCATGGAGTTCTTTAATTGCAAATTCAATTAGCTCATTGCCAATTCCCTGACTTTGAAAAAATGTATCTACATATAATTTACAAATTTCTGTTCCGTTCATTTGAATAAAACCCTTTATAAGACCATTATCAAATACATATATATTTTTGATAATTTCATCTTTTTTGAAGTAATTATTTACTAATGAAACAACTTGCAACTCCCCAAAAGAAAAACTTTCATCTTTGAATATAGGGAAAAAATTCATCCTGTTATTAAATACATATATTTCAGCTACTCTTGATAAATCATCTATTATTGCTTTTCTGATATACATCTTATATCTCCTTTACAACTTCCGATTTGTCGTTGCCTTCATTATACTGTATCAGCCCACAAAAAGGAATGGCTTTTCTGAAAACTTGTTGACTGGAAGCAGCTTGCAGCGCAAGGTGTTTCCGGGCGGCAAGTCCACAAAGGGGTAGCTGGCGGCAGCCAGCGCAGGGGAAGTGTAGCTTCCCCTGTGATGATTGGCAGGAGCCGCAAGTATGCTGGAAATCATCCGCTTTCCGCAGGAAGCCCCCGGCAGGGCGCAACGCACCGGCTCGACCGGTGTATAGTTGCGCCCTTACTCCGTAAGGGGTTCCCCGGCTACCCTCCGTTTCACACTTTCCGAAACAACTTCTTTCATATCAGTTTGGGAAAATGCCTGTTTCAGAATCTCCATCACATCATCGTCAGTCAGCACTTCCGGCCTTATCAGGAAACTTTCCAGCATAGCCCCTCTGGTACAGAGCCGGTGCGTCCGTTCCTTCCGGGTAAGCTGCTTCATCTGGTGTTCCAGTATCTTTTCTTCATGCTGCGCCCGCCGCAGTCTGGCTTCGCCTTGGGCAAGCTGCCGGTTGAGCTTTTCCAGCTTTTCATTCATCACGGCAGCCCTCCTTTTTGGGGAGCAGCGTGTAAATGCGGTTCGGTTCTCCCACGCCCCGGCGCACCCGCAGGATCAGTCCGGCGTCCTCCAATTCTTTTAAGGAACGCTTGACGGTCACGGAGCTGCGGGACAAGGCCGCTGCCAGCTCCACAATGGGGAAACGGACAAACAGTATCCCGTTGGTATCCTCCGCACCTCCCGCAAGGGTGGCGTCCAGCAGGCGGGCATACATGACCTTTGCGGTGCTGCTGACCGGCAGCCGCAGCATGGCGGTGGGAAGTGGCATACAGGGCGGCAGAACGGTGTCTGCGGTCATAAATTCAAATTCCATTTAGTCGGTTTTCTCCTTTCGCTTGGCTCGTTTGGACAGGTAATGGGGGCAGTCGATCACGACAGCCCGGAAGCTCTGTTTGCACTCATGCTGACACTTCCGGCACAGGTCGTTGTAGGCCACACGCCCCCGGTCATTGAGGAAGAAGGACAGCTCCAACTTCCGTTTCTTGCTCATTCTCGGCATGGTGCCTCCTATCATGGAAAATCCGTCCATTTCAGCCGCAACGGTAGAGATGGGCGGATAGCGGTTTTTGGTGTCATGTTTCGGGGCGATTTTCAAGGAAAATGCGGCCATAGAGCCGCCCTAAAAAGCCCCATAGTATCACGGACAGGGCAGACTACGCCCCGCCGATTTGTCATGTTTGGGTAGCGTTTTGGTGTCAGTTCTGCCGGGTCTCCCTGATGTCGTTCCTGCCCCTGAATCTCACAGCAGCGTTTTGTTCCCGTTGGTACGCTCGCTGCGGTCAAGGTTCCTCCAACTCCTTGCCGCAGGTCGTTGCGCTACATCGCCGGGGAGCATATCCCATCAGGCCGGTCATTCGATTGGAATAATCCATCGATGAACTGACTTAATCATAGCTCATTTTTGAACCCTTTCCCGTATGTCCAGAAAGTAGGAATACCGCCCCAAAATCGAAAATTTCCACGATTTCGGAACGGTATGGTATAATGGTTATATATGCTCGAAAACCACATGGGAAGGGAGTGGCAAACCGATGAAAGACCATGTTTCCTTGCAGGAACGCCTGAAAGATTTACGGGTGGAAAAGGGCTTGAAGCTGGAAGAACTGGCGGAAAAGACCGGCATTTCAAAATCTGCTTTAGCCAGTTATGAAAATGAAGAAAACCGAAATAAGGAAATCAATCACGGCAATCTTATCACGCTGGCAGACTTTTATGAGGTGTCCATTGAATATCTGTTCTGCCGGACAGAAAACCGGGAGCAGATCAACACCCCGCTGTCTGAACTGCATTTGACCGATGAAGCCGTGGCGCTTCTGAAAAGCGGACGGATCAATACCCGGCTGCTGTGCGAGATGATGTCCCATGAAAAATTTGCGGAGCTGATGGCTGACGCAGAAATCTATGTGGATGGAATGGCTACCATGCGGTTCCATGACATCAACAGTGCGCTGGCCGCTGTCCGGGCGATGATACTGGAAGAACATCCCGAAGCTGCCGCAGACCGTTCCTTGAAAATTCTGGAAGCCGGTCAGATAGAGGAAGAAGATTTTTTCTGCCATGTGACACACAAAACATGGGACGCTATCCTTCACGATATACGCAAAGCCCATGAGAACGACATGGAGAGTGCGCCGGATACCACGCCCGCCGATGAACTGATAAGAGAAGTCCGAAAGGCCATGCAATCCACTGGGGATAGGGTGCAGGAATTTCTGGAAATCTTCTGCAAGGCGTTCCAGCTAAAATACAAGCGGCTCACAGACGAGGAAAGGACGACCCTGAAAAGGCTGTTCAAAAGATCGCCGCTGATTAAAAATTCCGGGATCAACTTCCGGCGCAGGCCGTGGAAATAAAAATTGCCGTTGTGGGAACTGGTGTTCCTACAACGGCAGAGCCTTTTTAACTTTAATTTCTATAATAATTATCTGTGAATGTACATTCTTGTCATGTCCGGCTCATCATCCCCCTGAACCATACATAAAAATTCCCAGCCATATCTTTCATAAAAACTTGTATGGTCTGTAATCAAATAAATAGGAGTAATTCCTTTGGATTTCATATCCTTCACAACCGTATCAAGTAACTGCCCTGCAATTCCTTGACAGCGATAATCCTCTTCCGTATATAATGCACATACATTTGGCGAAAGGTCTTTTCTATCGTGAAAATCATTATCTATTACGCCCAGACCGCCTATAATACGCCTGCCGTCTAAGCAAAAATACCAGCCGTATTCCGTTTTATTTTTCAAATAGGCTTCCATACATTCAAGATAGGCTTCTTGCGGTACGCCCCATTTGGCATGAAACCATGCAGCGGCGGGTTCTTTTAATTCTGGTACTTGTCTTAATGTGACATAACTATATTCATTCATATCCGTGCTTCTTTATATCCACCAATTAGAGGTAATGTCTCCTAATGCAACAACTTTTTTATTTTCATAATCCAGCATAATTTGGATAGAGTGATACTTCTCCAGGGCAAGTTGTGTCATAAACTCCCGACATGCACCACAAGGTGGGATAGCGTTTCCGTTTTGTCCAATCGCTATAACACGCTGGATCGTACACTCGCCGTTTGTAATCATGTTGGCGATGGCGTTTCTTTCCGCACACATTCCCAATGAACAAGCCGTGTCAATGCAAACACCTACATAGATATTTCCTTTTTCCGTGAGAAGTGCGGCAGAAACGGTTCCTGCTTCGATCAATGGAGAGAGCTTTCTTTCATATTGTACTTTTCTTGCGGCTATATACATTTTATCCCATGTTCCGTCAAATTGGGAAATAGCAATTTCCTCCATTTCTCGCACAAAATTTTCTTTCCCATCACAATATCCATCAATATCATACGGATATTTTTTTGCAAGTTCTATTTTTATTTTTGCATATTCCTCTCGTTCCTTTTCATGGGTACGCATATAGTCACGAAAAGCAAGATGACGCCCGATATTATTCCAGTCATCGGCTTGAAAAATATGAATTTGATGAGTTCGCTCATCGCCACCTTTGCGAAGATAACGCCGACCTTCTATACCAAATTCTCCAAGATATTCATAGCCTATATCCGAAAACTTTTCTGCAACAGTATCTACTATCTCAAGACTTCTGACAACTGCCATGATATCAATAATTGGCTTTGCGGCTAAACCTTCCACAGAGGTACTTCCAATGTGGTAAATTGCTATGCAATTATCTGCAAGAATATTTCTAATCAGCAAAGATTCTTCTTTATACTTATTTTTCCATAATGGACTATACTCTATTACTGTTATGTGTTGACTCATTTATTTCCCACCTCTAAAACATCAATTCCAACAAAATTACACCTCAATTATGTTGCGTATCTGTTCCAAATCTCCGCTACATAACGCCTCAAGATTTGCGAATATTTTTTCTGGTGACCAGTCCCACCATTTTATCTCTTGCAAGTACGAGATGAGTTCATCGTCAAAGCGTTTTTTTATTATTTTGCAAGGATTTCCACCAGCGACACAATAGGCGGGAATGTCTTTTGTTACGACAGAATTTGCGGCTATAATTGCACCATCTCCGATATTCACACCCGGCATTACAGTAACATTCTGCCCAATCCAAACATCATTTCCAACAACAGTGTCACCCTTTAGCGGCAAGTCCTCTAAAGCCGGAGTAAACTGTTCCCAGCCACCGCCCATAATATTAAAAGGATAAGTCGTAACGCTGCACATCCGATGATTTGCACCGTTCATTACAAACTCTATTCCCTTAGCAATAGCACAAAATTTACCTATAATCAATTTATCCCCGATGAACTCATAATGATGCGTTACATGATCCTCGAATTTCTCCGCACCATCCATATCATCATAGTAAGAATATTCACCCACTATAATATTAGGGCGGGTAATTATATTTTTGATAAAGCAGACACTCTTAATTGCCTCATTCGGATAAACCGCATTTGGGTCTGGCCCGTATTGCATATATATAACCTCCTCATTGATCTTTGTTTTATTCTTTACTCTGATTAGCCCCATCTACTTCCAATTCAATCACATCCGAAATGCCACAATGCAGGGTTTCACAGATACGCAGAAGTGTTTTCATGCTGATATGCTCGCCCTTGCCCATGTTGGCAATCATGTTGGTTGTCAGACCGGCGGCAAGCCGCAAGTCCTCCTTTCTCATGCCACGCTCTTTCAAGGTGTTCCATAATGGCTGATAGCTAATGTGCATAGGCGTCCCGCCTCTCTTTCCATCGTCAAGTGTTCTGCACCCATTATAGCAGAAATCTTGTGTTTCCACAATATCTCTTGACCGGGCCGCCGGTTCCGTCTGGATTGTGCTTTTCCTTTCTCCACTTTTATCACATCTAATTAGCCATAAGCTGTTTCATGCCCTGCGACTTCGCGCCGGGGTTATCGTTGCCGTACCCCTCCATGAGGTTAATGCCGCCCCAAATGCCAAGTCCTGCGCCAAGCGCGATTACCAAAGTCTGCAATACGTCAACTGCGCTGTTGAAAAAATCCATATAAACCTCGCTTTCTGCCGCTAAAACGGCTCAAAAAATGTTGTTGGAAATAAAAATGCCGCCGTTTTTATTCGGCGGCTGCGTCCTCGTCGGACAAATCTATTTCGTATATGTCAAAGGGTTCGTCGGGCTTTACGATTGCCGGACGGGTGGACATATACCGTTCAACGTCAAAAGCGTTTTTCTTGTCGAAGTCGGAAAGGTATTTGTAGTTCGGGTGCTGCGTTATATCGTACTTATCGCTGAAAAAGGGGCGCACGCCGCGCAACTGCAAAATACATTTTCCTCCGTCCATAACTGCGATTTCGTCCTGTGTCATCAACTCCTTTCCCAATTTCTGATAATTGAGGCCATGAGAAACCTGCGTGCCGCGATTTTCGGAAGTGTTGAAACTGTCGATTGTTTCACGTCCCAAGTTCTCCGAAATATCCTTTGCATTTTTCCCGCGCCCTCCCAAAAACAAGGTGCTGTCGGCATTGTCAAGTATGATTTCTGCCGCGTCCTTGTAAATGGCTTTTAGCTGGCTCTGCGATTGCAGAATGATAGAAGCCGAGATTTCCCGGCTGCGGATTGTGGCAATCAATTTTTCAAACTGCGGGATTTGTCCAATGTTTGCAAACTCGTCTAACAGGCAGCGAACATGAACCGGCAGCTTGCCGCCGTATTCGTCGTCGGCCTTGTCGCACAAGAGATTAAATAACTGCGATTGCAGCATAGCGATAACAAAATTAAACGTGCTGTCCGTATCGCTCATAATCAAAAACAAAGCTGTTTTTCTGTCGCCTAACGTGTCAAGTTCTAATTCGTCGTAGGACATAAGATCGCGCAATTCCTTTATATCAAAAGGAGCGAGCCTCGCACCGCAAGAAATGAGGATTGATTTTGCGGTTTTGCCCGAAACGAGTTGTCAAGGACTTTTTAATCAAATTCACAAAAAAGCCACAAAAAAAGTGCCAGAAGCACTTTTATGCTCCTGACACTCAGGCATGTGGGTTACTTGCGACCACTTAACAGTTCATCGCAAAGGTACGCATATTCTGGCAACTGGTCGATATAGGGTTTCCAGCGCCGCTTAATCTCGGCCAGTTCCAGCGGGTCGGCTTCTTCTATCGCGTGGTCGTTGCCTGTCATATACAGAACATCCATCGCAACATCATCCAGGCACTCGTGACAGAGATCGGCGGCAGACTCTATCCTCCTTCCGGTATCAACATAAAGCGGGTTTAGGCCAATCGCCAGCCAGACAAAGCCCACTTTATCAGACCATAGCAGTTCAAAATTAGTGCTTTGTTGAAGATGCTCGCCAAACACCTTTCGTACCCGTTCAATCTCATTTTTCTCTTTTTCTGTGTACAGCATTTTCATGTCCTCCTTGGCTAAAAGTTTTGATGTGTACCATCATCAGTTTAACACAAGGCGGCTGGCTTTATCAGCCGGTCACATCTGCTGTATCTCGTTTTTGAGCATACGCTTGATTTTGTCGCTCATGGTTTCAGTGCTGGTATTGCTGAAATGGACGCGCACCTTGTAGGTGGTCTTGCCGATTTTCTTTACCAGCGCGGGGGCGTCCTCCGGCGTTCTGGCCGGAGTGGTGTCTGCGGTCTGCATGGTACGGGTTTCTTCGCTCATGGTGCTCCTTTCTCCGGGCGGGGCTGCGCCGTCCGGCAAAAAAATTACTCATGCTTACGGTTCACAATGTCTTTCGCCGCCTGCTTGGTGGCTCCGGCGTTTTCCTCCCGGAAGTTCTTTCCGGCAAAGAGGATCGGGGCGCACCGTTCCAGGATACGGTCATAGATACGGGCGTGGGCCAGGTCAGGCGGGTTCTTGAGTTCGGCCAGCTTCAGGTTGGTGGTGATTATCATGGGCCTGCGGCTGCGGTAGCGGCTGTCAATGACGAAAAACATCTGCTCCATCGCATACTCGGTACTGCGCTCCACACCCAAATCGTCAATGATGAGCAGGTCGTACTCATCAAAGCTGGCGATAAAGTCGGCCCTGTCCTCGGAAAACATCCCTGTCAGGCGGTTCAGGATGGTAGGAAAGTTCGTCATCAGCACCGGCACATCCCGGTCAAGCAGGGCGTTGGCGATACAACCGGCAAAAAAGGACTTGCCGGTTCCCACATCCCCGAACAGCAGCAGACCGGTGTTGTTCCTGTATGCCTCTTTCCAGTTCTCCACATAGGCGCGGGCCTTGTCCATTAGGGGATTTTGGCCATTGTCGTTGGCGAAGGTGTAGTCGTACAGATAGCGGTCTTGCAGACCCTGAGCCTTCCGGCGCTTGATACGCTCCATGCGGCGCTGCCGTTCCTCGGCGGCCTTGCGCTGTTCCTCGGCCTCCCGCTGGCACTGGCAGATACAGCGGGGCATGAAGTAGCCCGGTTTTCCAAATCTCGGCACAACAGTCTGCCTCTGGCCGCCGCACTTCTTACAGTGAATAAGGCCGTCTGCCGGGTCTATGTACTCGTCCCCGGCCAGCTCCACACCGGCGGCTGCCTTGTCGATCAGCGCCCGGATTTCTGCGGTAATCTCCATCATACGGTTTCATCCTCCTTTACGCTGTAATCCCGGTTGCGGGTGGGCGGGGCCGCTTTCTTCGCGTCCTCGCTGGCCCAGCGCCGGATGGTGGCGGCATGGCTCTGATACCGCTTGCCGGTAGAGGCCATGTACTCGGACAGCTTTTCGATGTACTGGCCCCATACCGTGGGAAAGCTGGCCTGCAAGTCTGCCAGTTCCTCGTCTGTCAGGAAAACATTCTGGTAACGGCCATAGGCGCGGGCGCTCTCACTCTCTCTATTCTCTATACTCTTATCTCTAATATCTAATCTCTTATCTCTATTCTCTGGTGGACAAATGTCCCCCCGGCTATATGGTGGACAAATGTCCGCCCCGCCGGATGGGAGCAGTTTTTGGCGCTTCAATCGCATACGCTCTTTCTTTTTTCGTTCGCCCTCGGTAGAGGACTGGCCGATCAACAGTTGGATGTCGGCCATGTAGTAGGCCCCGTCGGTCAAAATCTCCACAAGGCCAAATTCAAGGAACACCTTCAAGGCCCGTTCCACCGTCCCCACCTGATGGCGGGTAAAGGTGGCGATGGTCTGGGGCGTGTGGGGCAGATGGTCGTTGAGCATGAGGATACCGCCGCTTTTGAGTGACATGAGGTACATTTTCAGCAGCAGATTGGAGTACAGCAGGCCATCCTGCATACTCTCCAAAATAACCATCGTTTCGCTGTTGTAGAAGTTTTCTTTCAGCTTGAGGTAGTAATATTTTCGGTTGTCTGACATAGGATTTCCTCCTTGGGGTTTGTTTCAGGGGTCTGTACGCCTTTAGAGGGCTGTTTTGGGGGCCAGAGGATAAATCTATCAGGCCCCCAGCGACACCCTCGAAAAAGTCCTTGATTTACAAGGGTTTTTCAGCCCCTAAATGCGTAGAAAGGTAGTATCTTTTCCGCTGTCGTTCTGCCTCTTTGCGGCGGCGTACCTGAACAGCACATTCCGGGCAGTATTTGGCCCGGTTGGAGCCGGGGGTGAACAGCGCCCCGCAGACGGCGCACCGCTTGGCGTTCAGGCGGTGGAACAGGGCCGTTTCCAGTTCTCTGTCCAGCGGCAGCACTGCCGCCCGGAACCACCGGCACAACAGGGAGTAGGAAATGGCCTGGACGCAGACACATTCCTCTCCATCATCCAGCGCGATACAGTTGCCGCCGTCGTAGTTGCAGCACTCATGTACCAGCCGCCGCGCTCTGCGGTACTGGCGGTAGTCCATGACGGGGATGGGTTCAGGCTTGCTTTTCTTCATGCTGGCACTTCCCGCACCCGCCGCAGTTGCCGCAGCCCTGGCAGGCATGGGCCTCCGGCTCCGGGCCGGTGGGCGCGTCTGCCGGTTCCGGCTGCAAGAGGGCAAGGGGCAGGCGGATATTCAGGTGGACAGTGACGGGTAAAATAATCTGCTTCATAGGGCAATCTCCTTCCATGAGTGAATGTTGACAGTTCTGTGCAAAAGGGTGTCGTGAAACGCGACACACCGCAAGGGGTCGGCAAAACGCCGTACCCTTTACCGCTCTGGCCCCCGGTCACGGGGCTTGTCCCGTTCCTGGCGGGCCAGTTGGTCGGCGGCCTTGCGGAGCCGTTCAACGGCTTTCAGTTCCTCCCGCATGGCCTTCATGTCGATGCTGTCCACCTGCTTCTGGGCGGTCAGCAGGTCGATCTCGCGCCGCCATTCCTTCGGAGAAAGTTCCTCGCCGCTGGCTTTCAGTTCTTTCAGATACCGGGCCGCCGCGTCATAGAGGATCAGTTCCCGGCTGTGGCGCTGCTCGAACAGCTCCCGCTTTTCCGGCTTCATCCTGGCAAGCTGTTTATGAATGGCCTTGTACTCGTTGTACTGCGCCCACATCTCCCCGCGCTCGGTGAGGACAGCGATCCGGCGTTCGGCTTTGACGATCTCTCGCCGCAGGTCATAGTAGCGGGTGTTCATGCCGGCAATTTTTTCATGGAGCTGCTGCATGGATTGGATGCCGTTGGCGTTCAGAAAATTGAACAGGGCGGCGCTCTCCTGCAAAGCCCGGATTTTGCCGGTGCGGGTGTCGGGCCGCTTGAGCTGCTGCTGGGCCCCCCACAAGTCAACCATGCTGGGCTGCTGGCCCTCCGGCTTCTCAGCCTCGGCCTTCGACCAGTTGTAAAGGCGGGTAATGCGGGCCTTGATTTCTTTCAGCAGCTTGTTGTCGGCGGCGATCTGCCGGTTGACTTCCCCCTTGTCGGTGCGGATGCCGCGCTTCTCCATCTGGCTGGCCGCTGGCCCCAGGTGGACAGAGGGGATTTTATCCATGCCCCGGCGCTTGTAGCTGCGGTGGTCTACCAATGCAGGCTGCCCGGCGGCCTCCAATGCCCGGTTGGTATAGGACGCCCATGCCGCCCGCCAAATCTCCACATTCCCTTTGTCGTTCCAGTCGGTGGTGTCCTCCCGGTGGTTCTTCCAGCCGCCTCTCCCGTCCGGGATGCGCTGGCCGTTCTCGTCCAGGTCGTATGCCTTGCGGCACTTCGCGCCCCATGCACCGTTTTCTTTTAAGGGCCGGACGGTCAGCATGATATGCACATGGGGGTTGCCGGTTCCCTTGTCATGGATGGCAAAATCGGCGCACATCCCCTTGTCCACGAAGTTGTCCTTCACATAGGCCCGGACAAGGGCAAGCTGCTGTTCCCTGGACAGTTCGCGGGGCAGGGCCGCCTCGATCTCGCGGGCAAGCTGGCTGTCCCTGGCTTTCTCGATCTGCTCCACACTGTTCCAGAGGGTGGAGCGGTCTGAGAACCCCGGCGGAGCGTGGGTGGGCAGCATGATTTCTGCATGGACAACGCCGCCCTTCCGGGTGTAATCATGGGTCAGGCCGTCCCATTCATTTGTCAGCTTGGTTCCGCTTCGGTAAGCGGCTGCGGCAACAGCGGAACGGCCCTCGCTGCGTTTGATGATACTGATGGGGATATGGCAAAAATCTATGGGGATCGCCTCCTTTCGGTGAGGGATATTCAGGCCGCAGGGGACGGGACAGCCGCTTGCGGATGTTCCGTGGCCTGTGGCGCACAAGGGGTTTGGGGAGTGTAGCGCCCCATCGCGCTCGGAGAGCGCAACAGCCCCCGGCAGGGCGCACGACACCGGCAACGGTGTATAAGTGCGCCCTTGTAAACAAGGGACTTACGGCTTGTCCCCGGATTTCGGCAGTTTTGCGGCCAGTTCCGCCGCCCCCGGAAGATGGGACAGGGCAATCAGGAACGCCTTGACCTCTACGCCGGGAAGGTCTGGGGCCAGAGGAAAAACGCCCTCCAAAATGGCCCCGCGCTCAATCAGGCGTCTGGTACGGGCCTTGCGTTCTTCGTTGCGCTGCTTGTTCTCCAAAATCTTCTGGCGGTTCTCAAGCTGCCGGATCTCCTTTAGGACTTCTTCGCGCTCGTCTTTTTTCGGTTTCGCTTGGGCGGTGTGGTCTTTGTGCATATCGCTTTCTCCTTTGGCGGTTCCATCCAGCCGCGCTTAATATAATATTTTTGCAACTTGATGATGGCGTTGCGTACCGTGACAATGGCCGCCGATGTGGTAAAGCCCTCGGCCTCGGCAATCTCCTTGAAGGTCTTGCCCTCCCAAAACCTGGCATGAAGGCAGCTCGCCTGCCGGGGTGTCAGGGTGGCAAGGGCCTCCCGGAGCCGTTCCATCATCAGGGCGCGGGCGTCCTCCTGTTCCCGTTCCGTTTCCTTCTCCATCAGAATATCTTCCGGGGAAATGACCTGTTCCGGGAAATGGTTTTCTATGCCGGGGGAAGCGTCCAGAGAGTAACAGTGATAGTGCTGCTTTGCGTCATTTGCGTTCTCTGCGCGGCTTTCCTCCACAATGGCGTCTGCCACCTCGTCCGGCACTTCCACAAAAGTGTCCTTCTTGCAAATCGGGTAGTAGTATTTTTTCAGGTTGATGGTTTTCATAGGCCGCTTGTCCATTTCCGGCGTATGAAGTACCGGCGCAGCCGCCGGAGCGCCGCATGGATGGACTTCCCAGCCTGGGATGGGGTAATGCCCTCCATCGCGGCAATGTCTTTCACTTTCATCCCCAGCATATACCGGGCATGGACGCGGCGGGCCTGCGCTGGGGTCAGAGAGGAAATGGCCTCATAGAGCCGCCGGAGCAATTCAGCATATTCGGCCTGCGCCTCCTTTTCCATCAGGCAATCCTCCGGCGATGGCTGCGCCCAGCCGATGGCGGCATTCTCAATCCCATCATCGCAGTCAAGGGAGTAAAACGCCTTGTAGCGGTACATCTTGCGCTCCCTGGCGGCCTCGGCCCGCTTGTCCAGCAGGAACGCTTCAACGATTTCATCTGACACTTCCACAAAGGTGTCCTCGGTACAGAACGGGTAATACTGTTTGAGGTTGATGGTCTGCATAGGCCCGCCCTCACTCTGCCGGGAAAAGGCCGTCATAGCAGCGGCGCATATTCCGCAGGCCCCGCCGAATGGCAACGCTGACCTTGCTGCTGTCTACGCCCTCCCTCCGGGAGATTTCCGGCTGGCTGATACCGGCGATGTAGTAGGCCCGGACGCGGCGGGCCTGTGTGGGGGTAGCATGGGCCAGAGCCTCCGGCAAGGCGGCCAGCAGCCGCAGATGGGCGGCCCGTTCCTCGCGCTCCAAAAGGATTTCCTCCGGCGATCTGCCGTGTTCCAGCGCATAGTTCTCCGTCCAGCTATATGCGTCCAGAGAGTAGTAGGCGCGGTGGTAGACCTTCCGGCGCTCATAGTTGTTCATCTCGCGCTGGGCTTGCCGCATGACCTCCCAAACTTCATCGCTGACCTCCACAAACTCGTCATGCCGGTAGTGGGGATAAATCCACCGCAGATTGATTGTTTTCATAGGCTTACCTCCTGAAAATGGGAGAGGCGGGCAGCTTGTCCGCTGTCCGCCTCCCGCTGGGATAAGGGAAACAATCCCTTTCACTTGGTAGCCCGAAAAGGGGTCATTCGTTAGGGTGGTTCGCAAAGAATTTCAAAAATTTTTTCCGAACCGCGTCAATGCTCTCATAGACGGATACTTTGGAACAGCCGCACACCGTCCCGATCTCCGCAAGGGTCAGCCCGTCCAGGGCATAGAGCAGGAACCGGCGGCGCTGGGCCTCGGTGCAGGTATCCAGGACAGCCATCAGCTCGCCCAGCGTTTCCATACGGCACAGGTAATCCTCCGGCGTTTCGCCATAGATACCCACGCCCTCGGTGGCAACTATGTATTCGTCAAACTCCCGGCCATCCCAGTGCCGCCGCTGTTCATGGGACAGGTTCTCGGTTTTGTGGTCGGCCCGGTCAAGAAATTCATAGACTTCCAGTGTGACCTCCACGGCCACAGCTTGTCCGTTATAATTGATGGTGACTTCCATCTGCCTTTCCTCCGTTCAGATTTTTTGTGAGAAAATCTGAACGGGGCGGCGGGGAGCGGCACCGGGGGTAGGGTTCGGGCCATGTTGGCCTGATGTTCCGGCCCCATAGGTATGAAAAAGCGCCCGGACAGCAAAAAGCTATTCGAGCGCAAAAACTCCAATATTCACTTACAGAATGACAATTTTCGCACCGGCTGCCAGACGGGGCTTGTCCGGTGGCCGGGCTTTTTTTGACGATAGTGCAAATATCGTCTGAATTTGTCGGCGGTCAGTGTGCTTCATGGCGGCTCCCTCCTAAAGCCGCCGTTCTTGTTAGTATTAGAACCTCATTCCTATGAGAGAATAGAAATCGGCGGCCTTGAATGTCTTTCAAAACCGCCGCCGGATAAAAATGTAAATTGAGCGCACAAAAGCAGCCTGCCCGGTTACGGTTTTTTTCTTTCCCTGTTTACGGGGCAGGAGCGTTTGTGAGTTATATTTATTCTATTGTTTATTTTTTCTCGATATTGATAATCCGCTGAGTCCAATCCCGGTAAAAGGCCTCCTCATGCGATACGAGCAATACCGTTCCCGCAAAAGTTGAAAGGGCTGTTTTCAAAGCCTCTTTTGCCTGTACATCTAAATGGTTTGTAGGTTCATCCATAATTAAGAAATTGCAGGGAGTCAGAGTAAGCAGACACATTTTTACCTTTGCCTGCTCTCCACCGCTTAATGTTCCTATGGCCTGCATAGCGTGTTTACTGGAAATCCCACATCGTGCCAAATGTTTGCGGACATCTTTTGTCACCATATTGGGATAAGCATTGGCAACAATTTGAATGGGCGTCAATTCAGGTTCTTGCCACTCTAAATCCTGTTCAAAATATCCGATAGTAACCTGATCGGAAAATTTGAAATGGCCCTGCATAGATGGAATTTCCCCAATCAGGGTTTTTAACAGTGTCGATTTTCCAATCCCATTAAATCCAGTAATAACAACTTTTTGTCCTCCCTTAATGCTAAATTCAACGTTTGATAAAACGGGGTAATGGTAGCCAACTGCCAGATGTTTCACCAACAAGTGTTCTGTATTGGTTAATGGAAGTACGGGAAAATGGAAGTACGGAATAATTTCCTTTTGGTCTAAGGCTTCCATCTTTTCCATCCGGTCAAGCTGCTTTTGTCGTCCCCTCGCCATTTTTGCTTTTCTTCCCGCTATGTTCTTCCGTATAAATTCCTCCGTCTTTTTAATTTCCTTTTGCTGGGCCGCATATTGTCTTACATAATCTTCCCGCAGCAAAGTTTTCTTTCGCAAAAATTCGGAATACGTGCCATAGTATTTCGTGATAGTATCGTTATCAATATCACAAATGCGGTTCGCTATCTTATCCAGAAAGTCATAATCATGGGAAACTACTAAAAAAGCATTTTCCAAAGCAGATAAATATTCTGCCAGCCATGTCACATGGTCTTTATCAAGGAAATTGGTCGGCTCATCCAGCAACAAAACATCCGGTTTTTCCAGCAGCAACTTCGCTAAAATTACTTTGGCTCGTTGTCCGCCACTCATTTCTGCAATCGAACGGTCAAGGCCAATAGCCAGAAGTCCTAACCCATTGGCGACACGCTCAATGGCTGTATCTATCGAGTAAAAATCGTGGGCTTCAAGCTGCTCCTGATAATGGGCGGCCAGTTCAAGGCTTTTCATATCGCCGTCAGCAGCTTTTTCATAGAGCTCCATTGCCTGTGCTTCCATATCAAATAGCTTTGAGAAAGCAGATTTAAGAAATTCCTTCATCGTTAGGGAATGGTCAATTTCCGCATATTGGTCTAAATAACCAACCGTAGTATTTGGTTGCCAGACGATACGCCCGCTGTCTGGAATGATCTGCTCCGTACAGATTTTGATTAAAGTGCTTTTGCCGGTTCCGTTCTGTCCGACAATACCAATATGTTCCCCCTTGTTGAGTGTAAAGCCTGCATTTTTGTATAGCACATTCTCTCCAAAAGAGTGTGTCAGTCCGTCAATTTCTAATAAGCTCATGTTTATCAAACCTTTCCTGTATATTCTGGGCAAAAGAAAAAGGCAGAAAGCAAAGATACATAAGTGTATCTGCCTTCTGCCTCTGGCATAGTAGCTCAAAAACAAAAGGCCATGGACAAAACATTGTCCATAGCCTCATACACATTATAACTGCATGGGAAGCCGCTTCCTAAAAATGGGTATAAAATCCCCTTTGATGGCTTCCCGATGAAATCTAAATGCGTCGTTTATACGCTATACTCTGCACAATGTTTCATCGGTATGGATTGTACAGAGTTGATTTTCTTTTTACGCTGATCGGTCAAATGAAAATTCATAGTCATGCCTTTATCTCCTTTTGAGAGGTACAACTCTCGATTCTAATAATACTATGAGGGGTTCAATTTGTCAATCGTTGCCTCAAGAAGTACAGATAATAAGTAAAAAACTTCTGCTGTTTCATCTATGTCCAAATTAGTTCGCTAAAAATAACTTCCTCCACCTGTGCTTTCAGCGTATTCATCAGCCCCACCCAGCGCATGGGGTCACGGGCTTTCAGTTCCTCGGTGACGCCTGCCGCCTCCATCATGTGGGGCAGCATGGCGTCCATCCGTTCACGCGCCGCCCGGTCAATCTCCAACAGGTGCGGGTTCAGCTTTTCACTCAAAATCAAGCTGCTGTAAAGGCCGGGCCGGTGTTCCTTCAGGTAGCGTTGCCGCATACGGCCATACTTGCCGATGGGGGCCTCCGGCTGCTCGGAAAGTTTCAGGTCGGGGATGTAGTAATCTCCGCAGCGGGTGTAAGTCAATTCATTCATGTTCATTCTCCTTTGCACTGTGATGGTTAAACTGCGGCGCTGGCCGGTAAGGTGGCCTTGCGCGGCTCCTGCCTGGGTAACTGGCTGACGGGGATAAAAACGCCCTTTTCCATGTCCTCGGCCCGGATCGCGGCCTTTGCCGCCTCCACCTGGGCCTTGCGCTTGGCGTTGTAGCGTTCTTCCCATTCCCTCTGCTTGCCGTTTGCCTTGCGGCGTAAGTAGTTCTGGTGAAGCCTGTCCTTGCGTTCCTCCTTCTTCCGCAGTTCTTCCTGTTCCTCCGGGGTCAGGGGAACCGGCTGCAAGGCGGGCGGGATATACCGGCCCACAAAGTTGAAGTAGATTTCAACCTCCTGCGTAGTGTCCTGGCTGCCTTTGCGGGCGCGCTCATGGACAAAGATTTTTTCTACAAACTCGTTGAGCATGGTATTGGTCAGCGTGTCGAAATTCTCGTACTTATCAATCAGGGCGATAAACTTCTCCGCAGATTTCCGGCCCTGCTCATAGCCGGTAACAGCCTTTTCCAGTTCCGCGATTTCCGCATGGAGAGCGTCCTGCTCTTTGGCGTACTGTGCGTCCAGAGCCTCATACCGGGCGTCCGGCAGCTTACCCAGGGCGTTGTCCTCATAGATTTTGCAGATCAGCTTTTCCAGTTCCCCGGCCCGCTTTTGGGCGGCGGCCAGCCGTTTCCGCTTCTTGGATATATCGGCGGTCTGCTGGGCGGCCTGCGTTTCCTGGACGGTGCGGATAAACTCGGCCCGGTCATTCTTGGAATATTCCGCGATGGCCCGGAGCATATCGGTTATCAAGGTCAGGACAGCCTCGGCCCGGATGCGGTGCTGTGTGCCGCAAAGCGTCCCGCATGGTATTTTGCTGTACTGGCTGCAAGTAAACTGTGGGTCCCGCTTGCCATTATTGACGCGATGGACATACATCTTGCCGCCGCAGTCGGCGCAGTACATCAGGCCGGTCAGGGGATGGGCCTCGCCCCAGCCGTCCGGGTAGCGCCGGACATTCGCCCGGATGCGCTGCACATTGTCAAAGGTTTCCTGGTCGATGATGGCCTCATGGGTATTCTCGAAAATCGTCCACTCGCTTTCGTCAACATAGTGGCTTTTCTTGTCCTTGAAGTGCTTGCGGGTCTTAAAATTGATGGTGTGGCCCAGATATTCCCGCTTCTTCAGGATGTTCACGATGGTGGACGATCCCCAGCCATAGGGGTCTTTGACCGGCTTCGTCCTGTTTACTCCTTCGTCAAAGCGGGCCAGATGGACAGCGGGGATTTCAACCTTTGCCTCGGACAGCAGTTTGGAGATTTGATAGGGGCCATAGCCCTCCATCGTCAGGGAAAAGATACGGCGTACCACTTCGGCGGCTTCTTCGTCCACAAGCCAGTGTTCCCGCTTTTCGTCCCACAAATAGCCGTAAATGACAGTGCCGGTCAGGTGCTTGCCGCTCATGCCTTTGGACTTGAACACGGAGCGGATTTTCCGGCTGGTGTCGCGGGCGTAAAACTCGTTCATAATATTGCGGAACGGGGTAAAATCATCATCGCCTTTCAGACTGTCCACACCGTCATTGATGGCAATTAACCGGACGCCGCGCTGCCGCAAAATCTCCATAACCTGGCCGACTTTTAGATAGTCACGCCCCAGGCGGCTCATGTCTTTGATAACAATGGCCTCCACCCGTCCGGCCTCGACTTCCTTCATCATCGCCAGAAAGCCAGGACGGTCAAAACGGGTTCCTGATACGCCGTCATCGGTGAAGTGGGTGGGGTTCGGCAGCCCATTCCGGCGGGCAAACTCCTCTAACATCTGCTTTTGATGGCTTATGGAGTTACTCTCGCCCTGTAACTCATCATCGCGGCTCAAACGCTCATACAGAGGGGTGATTTTCTCGTTTCTCATGGCTGTACCTCCTGAAATGAAAATGCTCTAAGTGACTGCTTCACTAACCATGACAAAAAACCATGATTAAGAAGTCACTTAGAGCATACATCTCCCGCCGCCAATTTATATTTTCGGTACTGCTTCACCGCGAAATGGTCGGGGTCGCGTTCTTCCAAGTCGGCAAACAGCAAATCGACGGGGCTTTGATATTCCTCGTCGTCCTCGCGGGCTTCGCTGGCGTTGATAAGTTCCAACAGGGTAATAAAGTTCATTTCCTCGGCGGGGGCTTCGTACCAGATGTAGCCCACCAACGCGCAATACAAAAGCCGTTCTGCCTTTACCCAAAAATCCTCCGCGCTTTTTTCTCCCTCACCTTTGGTATTCGCTATCAACGTATTTACCAGCTTCAAAATATCTTTCTCGCTGCGGATATACACAAAGGGGTTGTAGTGCATAGATTTTTTGAAGTTAATCGTATTCAGTACCTTAATGCGGTAGCCCGCCCGTTGCAGCAGCTTCCCGCACTCAATCAAAACCGTACCTTTCGGGTCGGTTAAGACGTAAGAGGAATGAAGCTGCATTAGATTAGGTTTGACAAAAAATCTTGTTTTTCCGCTGCCGCTGCCGCCGATCACGACGACGTTCTTATTTCTCGCGTACTTCGGCTGCTTCGGGCGGCTGTTCATGGTAAGCCGTTCCGTCTGCGTCAAAATGATGTTGTTTTGGAAATCCGGGTCTATGTAGGGCTTTATATCTTCGGCGTTTCCCCATCGGGCAGAGCCGTACTCCGCGCCCTTGCGGTATTTCTTCGCGTTTTTCCCTTTGACATAGACTATCAAGCGGATAATCACCGCACCGACAATGCCGACAAGCAAATCCAACGGGTAAACGCTCGGCAAGGCGTTTTCAAAGGCTGCGGAAAATCCTTGTGTGATATTCAGTATCTTTGCAGAAATATCCGCGCCGGGGGCAAGCCGCACCGCCTGTCCGACTTTATCAAAGAGATAGACAAAGAACACATAGGGGATATTCGGAAGTATCAGCTTTTTGTAGTTGATCTGCTTCATATCTCGCGCCCCCTGTCCATTTTCTTTACCTTGTCGCGGGCGGCGTTAAGCTGCTTCGCCTTGTCCTTTGCAGCGGCAAGGGCTTTGCGGATAGAGGGCTTTTTCTCCCGGTTCAGCTTCTTTGCGGAAAACTCTTGAAACGCTGCGGTCATAACGTCCGCGTCCCGGCCTTTGAAAAACACAAGGTAACGGGTCTGCTCGCCCTTAACCTTTTTTAGCGAAAAATCTATGTTGTATTTCTTCGCCGTACTCTCAAAGGCTTTAATATTGCTGTCGGTGATCTCGATGTTGGAAACACCCGCGTTCTGCTTCATAAGCTGCCGCATGGTCTGTTTCCCATGCGCGGGTTTGCTTTTCTGCTCCAAAAACTTTTGGATTGCTTTCTGTAACGCCTGTTCGGTAAGCCGCGCCGCGCCTTTTCCCACTTTGACGTATAGGGCAATCGTTTTTTGGGTTACTTCCTCCTGCAAGGTATCAACTCCTTTCCCGGTAAAGTGCGGCTATGCTCATTCGCCGCCGTATAAGTCGTGATTGACAAGGGCGGTATAGTAGCTGTCAATGGTACTCGGCGCGTTGAACAGCACCGCTTTTAGATACTGCTTGATGTTGCGCACTTTGGTTGTGTTCTCCCTCATGCAATCCAAAACAAACTCAATATGGCTGCTGTTCAGCTTCAAAAACTTGGATTTCACCAATTCGGCGGGGTAGTCGTCCCCGGCAATACGGATTGTCTTTCGGGCTGTGCAGACGGTTTCCAGCATAAGGTCAACAATCTCGTCCAAACGGTCTTTGTCAATTTTGCAGTTTTGAATGAGATGGTCGTATTCGATATTGTCCTTGATAATCTCCCTGTAAATCTCTACTGCGCTATTGCTTTTCGCTTCCGTTCTTTTCCTTTCCGGCGGCGTAGCCGCTTCGCCATGCGCAAAGGGCAAGGGGTTTAGGGAATGGAAAGGAATGGAATCGGTACTTGATAAATCAGTAATTGATTGTTCTTTACTTAATATATCTTTATTTAATTGCGTTGGATTTTCCAACGTAGGTTTTTCCTGCGTAGGTTTTTCCAACGTTGGATTATCCAATGTTGGATTTTCCAATGTAGGTAAATCCAATATAGGCGGCTGTCCGCCGCTGGTAGCTGCTTCCGGCTCTCGCGGCTGCGGCTGCTCGTATATGACGTAATCTGCGCCCCGCAAGCGTCCCTTTTCGTCGCGCTCCCGGCTGCGCACGATATATCCGGCTTTTTCGAGTTCCTTTACCGCTTCGCGGATTGCGTCGATCTTCTCCCGGTTGATATGGGATAAGCCCGCAAGGGTATAATCCCAATCTTCGGGCAGCGAAAGCATTTGCGACAACAAGCCCTTTGCCTTTAAGGACAATTCCTTGTTTCGCAAGTGGTGGTTGCTCATAACGGTATATCCCGTATTTCGCTCCACTCTGAAAACTGCCATATTTCCTCACTTCCTCTCTTGGTATGCGTGGACAATTAGAAAGCCGTTTTCGGCTGTTTTGGTATTGCAATATGCCCTTTGCCGTTTTCGCGTCTGCAAAGCCGCATGGCACAAGGGCTTTTGCCCGTCTATTTGTCCATGCTGGCGTGCGTTTTCCGCGTCCTTTTGCCGGGGCAATAGGGACACTCTTTGAAAACGCAAAACTCATATTTCCACCCGGGGCGGTAGAAACGGCAAGTGCCGCAATCTTCATCATCTCCGGCACAACCGGATTGATAGCGGTCAAATCCCGGCTTCTGCTGCATGAGCAATTCAAACGCCCGCTGCTTGCCCTTTGTGAAATACATTCCGGCTGCACCTCCTTTCCTGCGGGCATAAAAAAACGGCGTTACTTTCTCCCCCAAAGGGGTTAAGGTAACGCCGTTTGTGTGCGTATTCAGTTTTTAACACATTCCCTGTCTATCCGCTGTCCGCAAAACCATTGATTTTATTAGCTTTTTGCCGCTATCGCTATCACACCTCATTATTCCAGCGGCCCGGATTTCAAGCCATGCTTGCGGACATTGAAGCCGGGAAAGTGGGTACGGTCATCGTCAAGGACATGAGCCGGTTAGGGCGAAACTACTTGCAGGTAGGGTTTTACACGGAAATGCTGTTCCCTCAAAAGGGTGTGCGTTTTATCGCTGTCAACGATAATGTGGACAGTGCCAGCGAGGGCATGGACAACGATTTTACCCCGCTGCGAAATCTGTTCAATGAATGGCTGGTGAGAGATACGAGCAAGAAAATCAAGGCAGTGAAAAAGTCAAAAGGCATGAGCGGCAAGCCTGTTACCAGCAAGCCGGTTTACGGCTATGTGATGGACGAGGACGAGAATTTTATTATAGACGAGGAAGCCGCCCCGGTGGTGCAGCAGATTTACCAGCTTTGCCTTGCCGGGAACGGCCCGACCAAGATTGCCCGTATGCTGACGGAGCAGCAAATCCCCACGCCGGGGACGCTGGAATATCAGCGGACAGGCAGCACCCGCCGTTATCACCCAGGCTATGAGTGCAAATGGGCGACCAACACCGTCGTTCATATCCTCGAAAACCGAGAGTACACCGGATGTCTGGTGAACTTCAAAACGGAAAAGCCTTCTTATAAGGTCAAGCACAGCATAGAGAACCCCGTCGAGAAGCAGGCCATTTTCGAGAACCACCATGAGCCGATCATCGACAAGGAAACATGGGAACGGGTGCAGGAGTTACGCAAACAGCGCAAACGCCCGAACCGCTACGATGAAGTGGGGCTGTTCTCCGGGATTTTGTTCTGCGCCGACTGCGGCCATGTGCTGTATCAGCAGCGGTATCAGAACAAAGACCGCAAACAGGACTGCTACATCTGCGGCAGCTACAAGAAGCGCACCCGCAACTGTACGGCGCACTTTATCCGCACCGATCTGTTGACCGCTGGTGTCCTGGCAAATCTCCGGCAAGTGACCGAATACGCAGCCAAGCATGAGAGCCGGTTTGTGAAACTACTTGTCCAGCAGAACGAGATCGGCGGCAAGCGAAAGACCGCCGCAGCCATCAAGCAGCTTGAACAGGCGCAGGAACGCATTTCTGAAATCAGCCGCATTATCAAGCGGCTGTATGAGGACAATGTAAACGGCAAAATCAGCGATGAGCGTTTCATGGAACTGTCGGCTGACTACGAAGCCGAGCAAGCGGAGCTGAAAAAGAGAGCCGCCGCCCTGCAAGCCGAACTGGACAAGTCACAGGCAGCTACCGTCAACGCCGAGAAATTTATGGGCATTGTCCGCAAGCACCTTGCCTTTGAAGAACTGACCCCCACTCTCTTGCGGGAAATGATCGAGAAAATTGTGGTGCATGAGTGCAGCTATGATGAGAACGGCACCCGCAGGCAGGACATTGAGATTTATTACAGCTTTGTCGGCAAGATTGACTTGCCCGAATAACCGCCCGACCTATCCGACACAATGGCCAAGTGTCGGATAGGAACGGCAAAATTTTTTGCACTTCTATTGCTTCTTTATCACACATAAGCAAA
>CDZQ01050272.1_pt1 | contig 53141 bp, 68 predicted proteins | sample 554831 | NCBI WGS metagenome assembly CDZQ01 (sample SAMEA3182112, study PRJEB8094) | gut metagenome | biome: human; feature: gut; material: Stool; isolation source: human stools | place: Canada | collected 2013-05-06 | reverse complement strand
GCCTTTAAGGCAGGCCGCTTCTCTATCCATAGAACAGGACCCGCACGGCCCAGGACGCGCCTATAAACCCCGCCAAGTCGGCACACAGCGCCGCCGGTACCGCATAGCGGGTCTTTACGATCCCCGCCGCGCCAAAGTAGACGGCGATGGTATAGAAGGTCGTCTCCGTGGACCCCAGCATCACCGCAGCTGTGCGCCCCACCAGCGAGTCCGGGCCGTAGGTCTGGATGAGGTCGGCCCCCACCCCCAGGGCCGCGCTGCCGCTCACCGGCCGTACCAGCAGCAGCGCGACGGTCTCGGCCGGAATCCCCAGTCGCTCCAGGATGGGGCCCAGCAGTCCCGCCGCCAGTTCCAGCGCCCCGGAGGCGCGGAGCATATAGACCGCCGTCAGCAGACCGATGAGAGGCGGCACGATCCGGATCAGCACCCCCAGCCCATCCCCTGCCCCGCAGACCAGCGCGTCATACACATCCACCCTGTGCAGCATCCCGTACAGGGCCACCACTGCAATGATAAAGGGCACCATCATGTTGAGCATCAATTCCACTCCGCTCACCCCCTACCTCCAAACTTTGGAAAATAACTTGGCGGCCAGGATCCCCACCGAGACCGAGATGGCGGAGGCCAGCCAGACGGCGGGCAGAATATCGAAGGGCGCCGCACATCCCGCCACGGCCCGTACCGCCGCCACGGTGGTGGGGATGAGTTGGATGGAGGCCGTGTTGCACACCACCAGCATGCACAGGCCGTCAGAGGCCACACCCGGCGTCTTCCTGCTCATCTTCCGGGCCGCTTCCAGGCCCAGGGGCGTGGCCGCATTGCCCAGTCCCAGCAGGTTCGCCGATACATTGGCGGAGATGGTGTCCATCACCTCTCTGTCCCGGGCAAAGGCCGGATAAAGCCTTCTGAGCACCGGCATCAGGAGCCGTGAGAGCTTATCCGACAATCCGGACCGCTTCATGACCTCCATCACGCCCATCCAAAGACAGAGCACGCCGGCCATGGACAGACACAGCTCCACCCCTGCCGCCGCCCCCTCCATGGCCGCCGCAGCCACTGCGGGCCCCCGCCCCGTCGCCAGCCCACACAGCACGGATAGCACCACCATGCCGGTCCAGATGATTGTCATTGCCATAGCGCCGCCCTCACTTTCAACACTCATCTATACGCATGTCCCACTTCAAAAATACCTCCGGGGAAAACCTTTCACCGTGTTACAAAAATTCTCATGAGTTTCCAGATTTCGATTGACAAATCTATACCCCATGTTATAATACTGTCAGATATTGGTCTATTTGCAAGATTACTGTTTCCAATATCTGGGAAGGAGCATGAATTCATTATGAAATCCACTGGTATTGTACGTAAAGTCGACGAGCTCGGACGGATCGTTCTTCCGATCGAGCTTCGCCGCACATTGGACATCGCGGAAAAGGACTCCCTAGAGATTTATGTGGACGGCGCCTCCATTGTGCTGAAAAAGTACCAGCCCGCCTGCATTTTTTGCGATGATGCAAAAGATGTGATCAACTTCAAGGGCAAAAACGTATGTCCCAACTGCATTCGCGAGCTGATGGAAAAGTAACTCCTCTTTTGAGGCTGCAAAAAACCGGGGCCGTATCAACGGCCCCGGTTTTTGTGGATTTTTACTCTTTTACAGGCGAGTGATTATATAGGCGTGATATTTTTTTATTACTATACTATATGTATAAATAGGTGTAATAAAATAACAAATAAGGGTTCGCTTCGAAAAACTTTTATGACTTTTCCGCCATAGATGCCTCATAAAGAGCATTCCTGGAAAGCGCCAGCTCTTCGGCTGCCTGCCGCACCGCGTCCCGGCGGGTACTCCCCTCATCCATAAGCTGTCTGACACGCGCCAGCCCCTGCTCCAACGTCGGCTTTTCCTCCTGTTCCAGACCGCCGCCCTCCACCACCAGGACGAATTCACCCTTCGGCGGATTTTGCCCATACCAGCTCTCCGCCTCGCCCAGGGTCGTCCTGCGGATCTCTTCATGGAGCTTGCTCAGCTCCCGGCACAGGGAGATCCGCCGTTCCGGCCCAAAGGCCTCCCGCAGGTCCCTGAGCGTGGCCGTGAGTTTGTGAGGCGCCTCATAAAAGATCATCGTCCGCTGCTCACTCTTGAGCGCTTCCAGGTGGGCCCGCCGGTTCTTTTTGTTCATGGCCAGAAATCCCTCAAAGGTAAAGCGTCCGGTAGGAAGTCCCGAGACGGCCAGAGCCGTGACCAGGGCGCACGGCCCTGGAATAGCCACCACCGGCACCCCTGCGGCGGCGCACCGGACCACCAGATCCTCGCCGGGGTCGCTGACCGCCGGCGTCCCTGCGTCGGTGACCAGAGCGCAGTTCTCTCCAGCCAGGAGCCGCTCCAGCACCGCCGCGCCGCTGGCATCGGTATTGTGCCGGTAATAGCTCACCATAGGCTTTTTGATTCCCAGATGGTTGAGCAGCTTTACCGTGACTCGCGTATCCTCCGCCGCGATAAAGTCCACAGTCTCCAGCGTCTCTGCCATGCGGGCTGAGATATCCCCCAGATTTCCAATGGGGGTGGGGACCAGATAAAGGGTTCCTGGCATGGTGGGACCTCCCTATTCCTTCTTATTTTACGCGCTCCGTGCGCAAGAGCACGGGCAGGACCTCCAGCCCGGGACGCCCCTGGCGGACCGCCTCCACCAAAACGGCGGAAGGCGGCGCATCCGGACTGTGCTGGACCAGGCGCATCCGTTTGGGCTCTAAGGATGCCGCCCGCAGCTGCACAAAAAGCTCGGGCAGCCGTTCGGGCCGGTGGATCAGTGCCGCCCGCCCGCCGTTTTTGACCAGCCGCCCCGCGGCTGCGCAGAGCTGCTCCATCGAACAGCGCTCCTCACACCGCGCCGGGCCGCCGGAATGCCCGCCCCCTTCTCGAAACCAAGGCGGGTTGGAGACCACCAGATCAAAATATCCGGACGGGAGCAGGGCCCTGTCCCGCAGATCGCCAGTGAGCACCTGTCCGCAGAGCCCGTTGAGGGCCAAGTTCCGCCGCGCCAGTTCCGCCGCCGCCGGCTCCACTTCCACCCCCGTGAGTTCCAGCTTCTCCTCCCGCTCCAGCAGGAGGAGTCCCAGCGCCCCGGAGCCGCAGCCCAGATCACAGACCCGAAACCCCCGCCGCACGGTGGCGAACCGGCTCAGATCCAAGGTGTCCGCTCCCAGAGGGAACACCCCCTCCGCCTGAAGCAGCACATAGCGCCCCAGTCGTTCCATCCGTTCCATCGTCCACAGCCCCTTTGCGGTATTCCCCATCCCCATGTCGTGTACCGAAGGCGGACAGGCGCCAGCCGGAACGCCGCGGCGATCTGCCTCGCCCGCAGCTTCACCGAGCGCCATAGGGCCGATGAGCTTCTCCGCGGTCTTTGAAATTCCATCGCAGGATGCGGGCGGTGAGTCCCCAGATCACATGTCCCTTATAGGTCCAAATGGGGACCTCCACCTTGCCTCCCCGCCAGCGGTAGCCCTGCGGAAAGCCGATAAGGGCATAGGGAAAGTCCTCCCCCACCTTGGGCTCCAGGGGATATGTGTACACCAGCGGTTCCTCCCGCCGAAAGAAGTCTGCCGGTACCAGAAAGGTCTCCTTTACCTCGTCCGCGCTGGCGGTCATATGGACCACCGCCCCCGTCTCTACCTGCGCCATTACGGGATGCATCAGGTCCCCCCTGGGCATATACACATCGTCCAACCGTGCAATGGGGCGAATGGCCGACGCCGGTATCCCCAGTTCTTCCCAGGTCTCACGAAAGGCACATTCCGTAGGGCTCTCGCCGGGCTCCATGTGTCCGCCCGGGAAGCAGACCTCCCCGGGCTGCCGCTCCAGGGTGTCGGCCCGGACCTCAAAGAGGACATGGACCTCTCCCCGCCACTCCACCAGGGGGACCAGCACGGCATAGTGGGCCTTGGCCCCCATGATCTCAGGGACATGCCCCATGAATTCCTGTTCAAACTCTGAAATCGTCACAGCGCTGCCCTCCTCAGGATTCCGGAATCACAAAGTGCCCCAGAGCATCCGGCCGGGTCCAGAGCGTCATCCGGCCGGACGCCCGGGTGCGGCCCAGGTCGATGAGGCGCTGGTTGTCACTGCCCCGGAAGAGAGCCGCGTAGGACTTTCTCGCCACGAGGAACGGCCCGTCCACCAGCACATCGGTAGCGGAGAGCAGCGCGCGAAAGTCCGGCCGGTCCTCTGCCCGCAGCGCCTCATAGGTATACCCCGTATAGGTCCAGACATCCAGCCCACGGGCCTTGGCCTCCCGAGCCAGCGCCGCGCATTCCTCCGCCTGGAAAAACGGATCGCCGCCGGAGAGGGTCAGCCCCTGGAGCAGCGGATTTTTATCCAGCTCCGCCGCCAGCTCCGCCACACTCACCTCCCGTCCGCCGGAGGGATCATGGGTCTCGGGATTCTGGCAGCCGGGACAGCGGTGGGGACAGCCCTGGGTAAATACCGTCAGGCGCAGACCGGGGCCATCCACAATGGAGTCTGAAATCAGATTGGCAATGCGCACAGGGCTCCCCTCCCATCAGCCGATTGGCCGTTTAAAGCTATTATACCCATCTGCAGCGGCAAACACAAGCGCGCAGGGCGCGCCGCGGAACCTTCTCTTCCGCGGCGCGCCCTTTTCCACTCCATTCAGACGCCGTGCTTCACACGGTCATGCTCCTCGGCCCGCTTGGCGTTATTGAAGCGGTCCAGCGTTCCCACCAGATAACCGGTGATCCGCCGGATGCGCTCGAAGGGAACGCCGTCCTCCTCCGTGCGGCCGCAGCCCGGACACTGATCGCCGATGATCCCTGAGAAACCGCACACCGGGTCCCGGTCCACCGGGTGGTTGACGGAGCCGTATCCGATCCCCGCCTCCTTCATATCCCGAATCACCCGCTCGAACGCCTCCAGGTTCTCGGTGGGGTCCCCGTCCATCTCAATGTAGCTGATGTGGCCCGCGTTGGTGAGGGCGTGATAGGGGGCCTCGATCCGAATCTTGTCATGGGCCGTGATGGGATAATACACCGGCACATGGAAGGAGTTTGTATAGTAGTCCCGGTCGGTCACGCCGGGGATCTCGCCGTATTTCTCCTTGTCTATGCGCACAAAGCGCCCGGACAGTCCCTCCGCCGGCGTGGCCAGCAGGGAGAAGTTGAGCCCGCGCCTGGCGCTTTCGGCGTCCATTCTGGCACGCATGTGAGAGACGATCTCCAGGCCCAGCACCCGGGCCTTCTCGCTCTCCCCGTGATGCTCGCCTACAAGGCACTTGAGCGTCTCCGCCAGGCCGATAAAGCCCACGGACAGCGTGCCGTGCTTCAGCACTTCCCGCACCTCGTCGTTCCAGTCCAGACGGTCTGAATCCAGCCACACGCCCTGCCCCATGAGGAAGGGGAAATTGTAGACATGCTTGCGGCACTGGATCTCAAACCGCTCCAGAAGCTGGTCCACACACAGATCCAGCATCCGGTCCAATCCCTCAAAAAAGGTGTCCACGTCCCCTTTGGCCTTGATCGCCAGCCGGGGCAGGTTGATGGTGGTGAAGCTCAGGTTGCCCCGCCCGTTACAGATCTCCCGTTCGGGGTCATAGACGTTCCCGATGACCCGGGTCCGGCACCCCATGTAGGCGATCTCCGTCTCCGGATGTCCGGGCTTGTAATATTGCAGGTTGAAGGGGGCATCGATAAAGGAGAAATTGGGGAAGAGCCGTTTGGCCGAGCAACGGATCGCCAGTTGGAAGAGGTCATAGTTCGGCTCGCCCGGATTATAGTTGATCCCCTCCTTCACGCGGAAGATCTGGATGGGAAAGATGGGGGTCTCCCCCCCGCCCAGGCCGGCCTCGGTGGAGAGGAGAATACTCTTCATGACCATGCGCCCTTCCGGCGAGGTATCCGTACCGTAGTTGATGGAGGAGAAAGGCGTCTGGGCGCCCGCCCGGGAGTGCATGGTGTTGAGATTGTGGATGAGCGCCTCCATGGCCTGATAAGTGGCCCGATCCGTCTCCTTCACGGCGCGGTAGTGGGCAAATCGCTGGGCCTTCCGGAGCTCCTCCTCATTCCCGAATCTGGGCGTAAGCTTGGGGAGCTCCGCTGCGGCATAGGCCTCGTTGTCTTCCAGTGTGGGGCGCAGGCCCGTCTCAGCCTCCACCTCGGCGATGATGTCTTTGAGCGCGCCCTCCGGGTCCTCACCGCCCTCCAGCAGCAGCACCGCCCGGGCCAGATTTTGCCGGTACATGCGCACAAAGGTCTTGCGCACACCATCGGCCATCCCGTAGTCAAAGTCGGCAATCGCCTGTCCGCCGTGCTGGTCGTTCTGATTGGACTGGATGGCAATGCACGCAAGGGCGGCGTAAGAGGAGATGTCGTTGGGCTCCCGCAGGGTACCGTGCCCTGTGGAAAAACCGCCCTTGAAGAGCTTGCGGATGTCGATCTGGCAGCAGGTGGTGGTCAGCGTGAGGAAGTCCAGATCATGGATGTGGATGTCGCCCTCTCGATGGGCCCGGGCGTGCTCAGGCTTGAGCACAAACATATCGTAGAACTGTTTGGCCCCCTCGGACCCAAATTTGAGCATGGAGCCCATGGCGGTATCGCCGTCGATGTTGGCGTTTTCCCGCTTCAGATCAGACTCCCTGGCGGCGGTAAAGGTGATGTCCTCGTAAATCTTCATCAGCCTCGTGTTCATCTCCCGGGCCTTGCTACGCTGGTCCCGGTACAGGATGTAGGCCTTGGCGGTCTGGACATATCCGTTATCCATCAGCACCCGCTCCACCAGGTCCTGGATGTGCTCCACATCCGGCTGCCGGTCTCCCTCCAGCTCCAGGATAGAGACCACCTCGTCGGCCAGCTTGTGAGCGGTCTCTCCATAGCCCGGCTTGTAGGTGGCGTCAAAGGCCTTGCCGATCGCGCCTGCAATCTTCTCCTCGTCAAAGGGCGCCACCCTTCCGTCCCGCTTGCGGATGCTGGTCATGGTCATAGGGAACATCCTCCTCTGTGTCACAGGAAAAACGCCCTCTGCAAGGGCGTCATCGTTGTGCTCAAATAAATATGTAACACAATATCTTGTATTTGCTACTAAAAACGCATCTACATGATACCGTATCTGGGACAAGCCGTCAAGGAGAACCCGTGCCGAATTTTACCCTTCATTTTTAGATAACTTGCCAGTAGACAAAAACGGCATCCCCCCGATTCCGTGCCCGTACATGCCTTGCCCTCCCTCCGGATCCAATAAATCTGTTCTGAAAGAAGATGGGAAGCGGCACAGCCGCTTCCCATCTTCTTTCAGAACTTTATTCCTTTTCGAAGGCGTCCTTGCCCAGCCCGCAGACGGGGCACACCCAGTCTTCAGGGAGATCCTCCCAAGCTGTGCCGGGCGCGATTCCATTGTCGGGGTCGCCTACCGCAGGGTCATATTCATAGCCGCAGGGGCAGAGGTATTTCATCGTATATATCTTCCTTTCTCTTAGCCGAAGTAACGCTTCAGCAGGCCCTCGAAGGCCTTTCCATGCCGGGCCTCATCCCTTGCCATTTCATGTACGGTATCGTGAATGGCATCGAGGCCCAGCTCCTTGGCCTTCTTGGCAATCTCCATCTTACCGGCGGTGGCGCCGTTCTCAGCCTCTACACGCATCTCCAGGTTCTTCTTGGTGGAATCCGTGATGACCTCGCCCAGCAGCTCGGCAAACTTGGCGGCGTGCTCAGCCTCCTCGTAGGCGGCCTTCTCCCAGTAGAGACCGATCTCAGGATAGCCCTCCCGATGGGCCACACGGGCCATGGCCAGATACATGCCGACCTCGGAGCACTCGCCGTTGAAGTTCATGCGCAGGCCCTCGATGATCTCCTCAGGCGCGCCCTTGGCCACGCCGACCACATGCTCAGCCGCCCAGGTCTTCTCACCAGTCTGCTCCTGGAACTTCTCCCGGGGCGCCTTGCACTGCGGGCAGAACTCCGGAGCGGTCTCCCCCTCGTAAACATAGCCGCAAATGGTGCAGATAAACTTTTTCATAATCGCTACCTCCAAAAACATTTTATATTTGCTAACGATAATTGTTATTGATTAACTGTCTATACTATACCACAGCTATCCACTTTTGTAAAGAGGTTTGAAGAAATTTTTAGAAGAATTTTATTTTCCCCGTTCAGCCTACGGGTCTAAAGGGGAGCTTCCCCCGGAAAAAGGTTGGGCCCGCCGATGTTTTCGGCGGGCCCAACCTCATGCTTCCGCTCCGTTCCGCTCTTCTCCCGGCGACTCTTCTTCTCTCAGGTCCCCTGCGGCAAGCTCCATAAGCTGTTCCTTGGTGGGTGCTTCCAATGCAGCCACCCGATCCGACTGACGGGAGACCGCCCGCTCGAAGAGATTCCGCACATCTCTGGCATTTCCGAAATTTTCGTCCCGCTGTTCATAAAGCGTCTGAAACAGCGTTTCGGCGTATCGCTCCGCCTCGTCGTCCAAAGTGTAGCCGTTCTTTTTGCACATGGACTGAAAAATCTCCAGAAGCTGGCCGCCATTGTAATCCTCAAAATAGAAATACTTATTGAACCGGCTCTCCAGACCGGGGTTGGCGTGGATGAAATCCCCCATCAGCTCGGTATATCCCGCCACGATCACAATGAGGTCGGCCCTGTGATCCTCCATCCCCTTCAGCAGCGTCTCGATGGCCTCCCGCCCAAAGTCGTTGGCATTGTCGTGGCTGGCCAGCGCGTATGCCTCATCGATAAAGAGGACCCCGCCCAAGGCTTTTTGAATGACCTCGTTGGTCTTGATGGCGGTCTGTCCCACAAAGCCGGCCACCAGCCCGGAGCGGTCCACCTCCACCAACTGTCCCTTGGAAAGGACGCCTATCGCGTGGTAGATCCTGGCCAGCAATCGGGCCACCGTGGTCTTTCCTGTGCCGGGATTCCCCATAAACACCAGATGAAGAGACATAGGAGGCACGGGAAGTCCCTCTTTTTCCCGGAGCCGGCGCACCTTGACCAGGTTGATGAGGCTTTTTACGTCCTTCTTGACCTGTTCCAAGCCGCAGAGTTCATCTAACTGGGCCAGCAGCTCCTCCAGGCTCACCTCCGGCTCGGCCTGGTCCCCGACCGGGACCGGGTCCTCCTTCGACATCGCTGGAGCATCCCCCTCTGGCTGTGAACTTTGCCCTCCCCTGCGGGTGACGAAAACGTCCGCATCCAGCTTCGGCTTATCATCCGGCAGTCCGTCCCGGTCGCACAGAGCGGAGAGCTTGTCTGCACAGGCGTTCACAAACCCGGCCTCCCTGTCGCTCACCGCGCCGTCCACTGCCGCGAACAGGAGCAGCATCAAGGTCAGCAGATCCACGAACCTGCGGGAGGTCTTTTGCCCATATGCTTTGTCATACTCCCGCATTTTTTGGAAGAAACCGGGGGCTTCAAATCCGGAGTAGTCGGCCACCGCTGTGGAGAGCTCCCAGAAGAGGGCCGCCGGCGCCGGGTTTCCCTTGCAGTAAATGGCGTTGTAGTATTCCACATGCTGCGGCGTCACGTTGCCTCCATCCGCCTGCCACACTCCCAGTGCGCACAAGCGCATGAACTCGTCCGCATCGGCGTTGAATTTCTGCCGCATGGCGGGATTGGCGATGTGCTGCCGGAAGGCGGCCACCCCATCACTGTACTGTTTGTGCATCGCCGCGGCGGTCATTGCCCCCTTCATCGGCCCCACTCCTTTTCCTATTTTTACCTTGCCCGAAACGTCTTTCATTATATTGCAATGGCCCTTCCAGGTCAAGTCTCGCACCAGTAGACATAAAATTGTAAACAATTCATTATTTATTTCACTGCCCGGTTGACGATTTCCATCGAACCATGTACTATATACATAATTGAAGTAAAATCGAGCAGAGGGGGATTATCCATGCCCAACAAGCGCGCCACCGGCAGCCGCTCCACCGTGATCCGCTGCCCCAACTGCGGGGAAGATTACTCTGTCACCTATAAGCGCTGTCCGTTTTGCGAGGAGAAGGCATCCGCCAAAAAGCGGGAGCGCTATGAGGACGACGGCGGGGACTTCGAGATCGAATATGAGGGCGACGAGGAATCCACCTCCCGCCGGAGCGGCGGCAAGCGTCTGGCGGGCGGTTCCCCGCGGCGCGGGCAGGGCGGCGGAAGCTGGACGCCCCTGCGTCTCGCCGGCACTGTGATCTCACTGGTCATCATCGCCGCCGCGATCTGGATCGTGGCCACTCAGATTGTCCCGCTGGTAAAGCGCAGCGAGATCGACCCCGACGCCACGCCGACGCCCCCGGTCACGCAGAGCGCAGGCCCCTCTCAGGACCCCGACGCCACCGATGCGCCGGACGACACCACGCCTCCCAGTCTCACGCCGGAGCCGGAGGCCCCTCTCACCGTACCGGTGGGGCAGACCGCCACCGGCTTCACGCTGAATAAGAGCGACTTCACCATGAACGATCAGTACCCGGACCCGGTCCAACTGACGGTCACCTTCACTCCGGCCGGGACCACGGGCGAGATCACCTGGACCAGCAGCAATCCCGATGTGGCCACGGTGGACGCCACCGGTCTGGTGCGCCCGGGCTCCAAGACCGGCTCTGCCACCATCACCGCAGCCATGGCGGGCGACTACCAGCAGGAGTGCACCGTGCGCAACAGTGTCACCAGCGCCTCCTCGTCCGGCTCGGCCTCCTCCGCCTCCCTCAGCCTGAACAAGACGGACTTCACCTTCGGTTCTCTCTCCGAGCCGGCGGTGCAGATGAAGGTGTCCGGCACCTCCTCCACCCCCGTGTGGTCCATCGGCAACACCTCGGTGGCCACCATCACGGAGGGCGGCCTTGTCAAGCCTGTGGGCCGCGGCACCACCACCATCACCTGCAAGGTGGACGGCCAGACGCTGGAGTGTATCGTGCGCTGTACGTTCTGACATCCGCAATGGCGGGCCCGAATAAGGGTCCGCCATTGTATTTTTCCTCTAAATCGGATATAATGAACCGTCACGACCACTTTGGAAAGGAGCGTGCCCTTATGTCCAACATCTGGCACGACATCAACCCTGCCCGCATCCAGCCGGAGGACTTCATCGCAGTCATCGAGATCCCCCAAGGCAGTAAGAAAAAATATGAGCTGGATAAAGAGACCGGCCTCATCATCCTCGACCGGGTCCTTCATACCTCCACCCATTATCCCGCCAACTACGGCTTCATCCCCCGGACCTATGGCGACGACGGCGACCCGCTGGATGTGCTGGTACTCTGTTCCGAGGCCATGGACCCCTTGACCCTGGTGCGGGTCTATCCCATCGGCTACATCAGCATGCTGGACGGCGGCAAAAATGATGAGAAGATCATCGCCATCCCCTTCTCCGACCCCACCTACAACACCTATCAGGATATCTGGGAGCTGCCTGGCCATATCTTTGACGAGATGGCGCACTTTTTCTCCGTGTATAAGGCGCTGGAGGGAAAAGAGGCCGTCGCGGGCGACGTGAACGACCGCAAGGCCGCCATTCAGGTCATCTGCAAGGCGATGGATCACTACAATGAGACCTTCCTGGGCTCCTCCGACCACACTCCGGAGCGGCACTCCTCCCGTTGACCATACGGGCGCTCCCCTCCCTTTGATCTACAAGGGCGTTTTCTTTAAGCAAACTTTAACGCAAATGTCAATAGTAAATGCGAAAAAAATTGAAAATTTATTTTTATAACGCGTCAAGGCATTCGCGGAAACACATTTCAGAAGTCTTCCACCCTAATATTTCACGCGGATAGTTATTGATCCATTGTTCAAGGTTCTTTATTTCGGCGGTTGATACCTTCCCGAAGTCTGTTCCTTTCGGGTATCGCCGTCGTATCATTCTATTTTGATTTTCGTTTGAGCCTCGTTCAAAACTGCTATACGGGTGACAATAGAAAAAGCTCGTTCGCTTTCCTTTGCGGATCGCTGATTGTTCCAGCCTTTCCACATTTGAGAATTCCCCGCCGTTGTCAACGGTGATTGTTTTGAATACCTTTCGGAAGATAGCACCGAACCGCCGTTCTATACGGTCAAGTGCCTTTATGGTGCTTTCTTCCGTTCTATCCGGCATACGCTCTATAATTTCTTTCCGCGTCTTCCGCTCCGTCAGTACAAGAAGGGCTTTTTTTGAAGTCTGCTTCCCGCTGTAAACGGTATCCATTTCCCAATGCCCGAACACTTCGCGCCCCTCCACTTCGGCGGGGCGTTTTTCTATGCTCTTCCCGCGTGGGGCGCGTTTGGCTGTCTTCACTTTGCGATATTTCCGCTTTCGTTTTGCCTTCTCCGGCAAATCATTATTTGTCAGCATAAGAAACACGCCCTTTTCTATGTAGCCGTAAAAGGTGCTTGTGCAAATCGTTGTTTTGAATTCCCGCCCCTCTAAAGCAATGTCGGCAATGGCGGCGGCGGGGGATCGTCCTTCTTTAAGCACTTTTCTTTCCAGATATTCCGCAAGCTCGTAATCTCGGCCAATTTTCAGCGGCGCGCCTTTTGCCGAAAGGTTTTCACGGTATCGCCTGTGCGCTTCGTCCGGATTGTACCTTTCTTCTTCCGTCCAATCCGAATTACGGTGAACCATGCGGGCGCGTTTTACTTCGCGGTAAATAGTGCTGATATGCACATGAATTTCCGCGGCGATCTCTTTTGCCGAATGTCCGTTATTTAATAACGCTTCGATCTTGTAACGGTCTGCCTTTGTCAAATGACTAAAACAATGCCCCATGCTTCGCGCCCCCTATAAAAAACAAGGGACGGTTTCCCGCCCCTTGTGCCTGAAATTAACGCCTTCTTTTGTCGTATGTGTCCAGCCCTTCCAGCGTGGCCGGATCGGTGATAATTTCCCACAAGCTACATTCAAGGGCGTTGCATATTTTTAATAATGTTGTCAGTTTTGCCCCGTTAATATCGCGCGCGCCTCTTTCGTAATCTTGTAATATCCGCACGGAAATTCCCGCCGCCTCCGCAAGCTGTGATTGTGACATTCCCGCCGTTTGCCTTGCGTCCTGTAATTTCGCATTTCTGCATGTAGATTTATTGTTTTTCTCCACGGCCTGAACCTCCATTTGTAAAACCTTTCCTTTGATTTTACTATACGGCATTTGCCGTATAAAGTCAATAGCTATCAAAAAAATAATTGCGAAAATAGCAAAAGCGGCGGGAATTTCCCGCCGCTTCATTCGTTTTCATCGTCAAGAAGCCAAAGAGGGGACACGCCCAACACTTTAGCAAGCACTTTTAATTCGTAATCGGTAACAAACCGCGTTCCGATCTCAATTCTGGAAAGGCTGTCCCGCTCCATTGTCACGCCTTCTATTTGCAGTTTCGCGGCTAACGCCTCTTGCGTAAACCTATTCTTTTGCCGCGCTTCCCGCACTCTGTCGCCACATATATTTTTCCGTCCTTTATAGTCGTATATCTTCACCCACGATCACCCGCGCCCCTCTCGTTGTGCTAAACATCAGCACTTTTCTTGACTTTAACACAAAATTCTTGCATAATTGTGTTAAAGGTCAGAATGCAAAAAGTATTCTTCCCTTGTTGCCATAATTTAAGCACACGAAAGGAGCTATTCAAACTATGAAACAATCGTTTTTATCCTCTGCCTTGTCAATGTTTGGGCGTGGCAAGAAAGAAGAAAGGTGCGCGGCTGTGGACGCGGCAAAGGAAACAAAGGTCTATTTTGAAGAGGGCGGCACAAAGTATCACACGAACGCGCATTGTTCCGGAATGAGAAAACCGCAATATATCCCGCTTTCTGTCGCAAAGAAACGCGGCCTTTCCCCGTGTAAAAAATGCGCGCCGTACGGTGTCGCACCGACCGTCCGGCCAGCTCCCACCGCGCCGCCGTTCGTTTCTTCGACCGCAAGCGAAACAAAGCCCGCTTTTGAATTTCTTTCCGTGAAGGTTTCGGGCGTTACCTTCAAGAACGGGCGCAAAAGCCGTCAAGCCATCTTGCGAAAAATTCACTTCAAAGACGAACCTTTCGACAAGGGCACAATGGAATTGACCTTGCAACGGGAAGAATGGGAAGGCAAACCCGCTTTCGGTGTTTATGTCAACGGCGATCAAATCGGGAATATCCCCGCCGAATATGTTTCCTATGTGAACGACAATTTTTCCCGCCTCGACGGGATCGTAAACATAGAAGTTTACGGCGGCGGCGAAGGCCGGAACTACGGTGCGGAAATAACATTGCGCTTCCGGAATGAGTAAACCCCGTAAAACGACAAAAAGCCCCCACGCCAGTCATTAAGCGGCCAGCGTGGGGGCTTCTCTATGTTCTATTACTCTTTCCATGTGCCGCCAAGTGCGGCGATCGTGTATCTATCCGCGCGCCCGTTGACAATCAAGCCTTTTGACGCTTGAAAACACCGCACGGCGTAAGCGGTCAACCTTCCGTATGTCCCATCGGCTCCGTTCGCGCCGCAATGGTAATTCCGTTCGATCAAGGCGGTTTGCAACGCCTTCACATCGTCGCCGCGCATAAGGGGTTTTGTTACTTTCAGCACGCGGGCAACCTCGAAGGAAGCCGCCGCGGGCGGTGTCCGTTCCGGTTTTGCGCCGTCATGCTCCGGTTTTCCTGCCATCTGTTCCGGCACATTTGCGGTTTTCTCCACTTCTTCCTCCACACGATCCGGCGCGGCTTCCTTGTTCTGTTGGACGGGCGCGGCCTGCTCTTCGGCAACCTTTTTCTGTGTGCGCGTGGTTTTGTTCTCTGTATCCTTCTTCGTCGCGCGCTTGCGTGTGCCTGTGTTTTTTCTCTGTTCGCTCATGCGTAAAACCTCCCGTAATGAAATAAGCCCCCGCCGCCGCGGTTCAGCGGAAGCGGGGGCTTCGTGTATCAGGCGGGCGGCATGTGGCCGCCGCCTCCATCAAGCCGCGGACGGTAAAGGAGTAAACCCGCGTGCGGCGCAATGGCAATTAAGTATTCAGGGCTTCCGCGGTGTCGGTATGCGTCTTCGGAAGCGCAAAAACAGCGGCTTCGATCGCACCGTCAACAATCTTCTTCAAATCGTCGTCGATTTCAATTCCTGCCGCTTCGATAAACTGATATACAAGTTTTGTCGCTTCTTCCTTGCGCTGTCCCTCTTCAATTTTGCTTGTTTTGTAAAGCTGTTCGGCGGCCTCTGTTGCTTTCTGCGCCCACCCGATCACCTTGTCAATAACAGTGATAACGGGAACTTCGGGGAAGAACTCTTGCAGGGTATCGACCACATGATCCGCGGTGTCAAGAACGGTTGTCGTTCCTGTCAGAACGCCGGAAATATTGATCCCCTTCTTTACCAGATAGGGGATCAATACGATCAGCCCCACGAAAACGACCGCTACGACGGCCACAACCACAAGAACAATTACCATGTTATCCATTTTTCAAATCCTCGCTTTCTTTTTGTCGGTGTTTATATTTGTTACTCCTTTACAAGCGTGAGATCGGAAACGCGCACGGCGGCCACGGTCACGCCGCCGTAGGTGATAACGGCACGATCTCCGTTCAGCTCCGAAACGACATGATCGCGGCTATACACGAAAGAGGCCAGCCCGCCGCCCGTGTAGGTCTTCGCACCCTGCTTCACGCGCACGACGCTTCCTGCCTTGATTGTGCCGCCTGCTCCGCTTCCATCTGCAAGAACAAGATCGGAAACACGCACGGCGGCCACTGTCACGCCGCCGTAGGTGATAACGGCACGATCTCCGTTCAGCTCCGAAACGACATGATCGCGGCCATACACGAAAGAGGCCAGCCCGCCGCCTGTGTAGGTCTTCGCACCCTGCTTCACGCGCACGACGCTTCCTGCCTTGATTGTGCCGCCTGCGTCCGCTCCGGTGTCCGGCTCGTCCGGCTGAACGGGGGCGGCGTTGTCGTATTCGATATAGGGAAGTTTGCCGTGCTTCGTCCATGTTCGGGCGTTATACCCGCTCTTTGTCCCCATGTTTTTAACTGCCGTGATCTGCACATCGTTGTCAAAGGCGGGGGAACACTCCACGGCCAGCCCGCCGCCGATATAAACGCCGATATGCCCGCTACACCAAAGGGCTTCGCCAACCTCCACATTGGAAAAGTTGGTTGAAATGCCCTTGCATTTTGTAATCATGGTGTCCGCGCCAATGTCGGGAACGCCGTTCACTGCATAGGACGCGCCGCCGTAGGTTTTGGACGCGTCGCCGTTCCAGCCCCACAAAATGCCTTTAATCAGGCACACGCAATCGAACCCGAAAACGGGCGGGTTCTGGTTTGCGGCGGCTTTAATCATCTGCGTTCGGGCGGCCTGCTTGTTGTATTCGTGGTTATTACAATACCGCGACACATTGCCACCCGTCAGGGGCGCACCAAAGCACCCCATGACATAAAGGGTTTTGTAATTCTGCGCAACCGCTTTCAGTTTCGCAACAAATTCACTTGCTTTCATAACTGCCATTGTTTTTCGCTCCTTCGCTATTATTCTTCGTGTGCGCGTTCCAGCGTGTCAATTCGCTTGTGCGCCTGCTTCGCGGACGCTTCAACGGCGGTCAGGCGCGTTACAAACTCGGTGTTTGTTTTCCGCTGTTCCTTTTGTTCTGCCTTGATTTCGTCCGTATTCGCTTTGATATACCTTATTTCCGTAAGTACGGTTGCGTCGTTTTTCGCCTCGCTTTCCGTGTCGCTTTTCCGGTTGCGGGCAAAAGCCGCATACCCGAACACGATTGCGCAAACCGTACTAACTACGGAAAGAACGGTTAAGAACTGTTCCATGCTTCCACCACCTTTACACCTTTTCCCATTGCCACAAACCCTCCGTGTCGGGCGGGTAAACGCAATTCGGCATATCAGCCTTTGCCAGATATACCGCGCCTTTGTAGCTGTAATAAAGCCCCTCAACCACATTTACCACGATCCCCGCGGTTTCCGGATACGGGATCGGATCGTCAATCGTCCCCGCGTGTTCCAGCTCGACAAGGCGGTAATATGCGAAGGTTGTTTGCACGGGATACGCGACGGCGTTTGAAGTATGCGGCGCGACGATCTCGTAATAAAGGCCGTCGTACCTGATAATTTCGCCTTTTGTCTTGTATTCGTGGTTGTCCTGATACTCCGGATAATCCACAATATCCGTTGACGCAAGGATCATTTCATCGGTGATCGCATTCGTTCCCGCGGCGCGGTCTGCGACAATCTGCGCTTTGAATGAAAGGGAAAGAAGGGCGGCGGTGCTTTCGCCCGCCGCCTTCACGGTTTCAACTTCCTTCTTCAATTCTGCGGTTTCGTTCGGCTTGTCCGGTCTGTATGTTACGCTCATTCAAAATTCCCCCCGATCGAAGATACCCAACACGCGGAAATAGCGTCGCCGCGCTCCACCGTTACACGAATATTCAGGCCGAATTTAACGGCGGTGTTGATTGTGTTCTCGAAGACATGTGCCACGCCTTGAATTACGGCGTTCGTGCAATCCTCCCACGCGGGGGAAGGATCAAACGGATTGTTCGTTGCCTCCACTTTGAAGGTTGCGCCCGCTGGAATTTCCCGCGTTACTTTCACATTTGCGCGCGTGGGCTGTTCCTCCGCTTCCAGCGGCGCGGCCAGTGTGATAACAAAACCGCTGATCTGCTTTGTGAAGGTCAGCGTGCGCACCGCTTTATTTCCCACGGTGTCCGTTGCGGTAATTGTGATCGTGTGCGCGCCATTGGAAAGGGCGGTGAAGTCATGCCCCGCAACATTCATCGTGTTTTCTTCTCCAAGCGTGGGCGTGTAGCTCCGCAAGGTGGTTTCGTTCACCTTTTCAACCACTGTCACCTTGTCATTGTCCGGATCGGTCACGGTGTACTTGTAAGAGAAGTCGCCGCTTTTCGTTCCAAGATCGGCGTTTTGTCCGGAAATGGCGGGCGGCTGATTGTGAACTACTGGAACCGCGGAAGAAGTCACATACGCACTTTCGTTCCCGTAGGTGTCCCGCGCCTTCACGCGGTATTTGATCGTGTTCCAGCTTGTCGAAACGGTTTCCGTAAAGGTGCGGGCGGCTGTTGCCGTTGCCTGTGTATAGCTCCCGTTGTTTACCGACCGTTCCAGAACATAGGTGATCGTGTCGCCGTCCGGATCGGTGGAAGCTCCCCATGTCACGGTTATGTTTTGCGTGCTGTAACAGCTTTCCGGCACGGAAATTCCGTCCGGTGTACTCGGTGCGGCGTTCCACTGGAATTCATAGTTTCCGCGGCTGTTTTTGTTATCAGATACCAAAATATCAGATTTCAAATTACAAAGCGGACGCACGCCCCCGTAGCCGCTGTACGCGTCGTCGTTGCTCAACGCGCCCGAAGTGCCGACACCGCGCACATAGTACGAGTTGCCGGAATACGGCGTGCGAAGCCACCAATACCACGCCTGCGAAGTTGTCGGATCGCTCGAATAGTTGCTTTTATCAATGGCCGCTTGCGTACAATAGGCAAGGCGGCTTGTGTTGTCGCTGAACAAGGCCAGCTTTGAACCCTCTGCAATCCCGTTTTCGTTTGCAAGTCCGACTTCCGTTGTGCTTGCAAGGAACATTTTTGCGGTAAATGTTTCATAGCTCCCGCCGTCTGTAACGGTGTTTTTGGCAACGGTAAGCGTGGTTGTCATAAGTGCCGCTACAAAATCGTCGTCAAGCATAGCAAGGAACCCCGCCCATGTGTCATAGGGGTTTACATTGTCCCATACATTTGCACTTGACGGCGGCGCGTCCTGCGCGTGCTTTGCGCTGTACCATTGCCCCGCCGCGGCGTTACTGTTCAGCCATTGAAGGATATTGGAATGAATATGCCTGTTGTTGCCGTAATTCCGACGATCCGAATTGCTATTGCTCGGTTCTTTTGCGTCGGAACAAAGCAACGCTATGATCTTGTCGGTAATCAGGGTAATAGCTCCGGACGGATAGCCCGCATGGTTTTTGTCTGCCATTTTGAAAACGACATAATCGCCCAAGAACGACCGATAAGCCGACTTTACAGGCACTTCAAAGGTTGTCCCAACGCCAAGCGTGCTTAATTGTTTCGCCATTCTTTGCCTTCCTCCTTTTCTTCGGAAACAGCAACGCCGCCACGGTTGCCCGCGGCGGCGTACTGCCCGAATAATTTGTTGTAATGCTGATCCATGTTCCGGATCAGGTGATAGCAATTCCCCTTCGACGCGTGGCCGCGCCAGCTTTTATAGGATTGCTCCACCTTTTCCGGCGTGATTTTTCCGGCTTCCAGCAACCCGCGCATTTTGGTTAAACGGCGGCGGGCGTTGTTCTTTGACTTCCGGCGCACTTTGCGGATCACCGCGCCGCTTTCGGTCAAATACGAATGGAAGCCCAAAAAATCAATTCCGTTTTTCAACGGATAAATATTTGTCTTCGCATTCAACGAAAGCCCTAATTCGTTTACATGTCTTTCAATCTCCTTCCAGCAATAGCGCAAATATTCTTTGTCTTCGTGGATCAAATAAAAATCGTCCATATATCGGCCATAAAATTTTATGCCTAACTTCTCTTTTATCATGTGATCCAGCGAAGAAAGATAGAGAAGGGCGAAAAGCTGTGAAGACTGGTTGCCGATCGGAATTCCTACATTGCCTTCGGTGCTGTCTATTATCATATCCAGCAACCAAAGACAATCAGGATCGGAAATATACTTGCGGATTAAGGATTTTAACGCGTCGTGCTTGATATTATAGAAATACTTTGATATATCGCATTTCAATACCCACCCGTCAACACCTCGTACACGGTAAAACCTCCGCATAAATCCTTCCAGCCGTTCAAGGCCGAAGTGCGTACCTTTTCCAACCTGTGAAGCGTAATTGTCTTTTATGAATGTGCTTTGCACCCTCGGTTCAAGGACATTATCACAAAGCGCATGTTGCACAACCTTGTCTTTGTAGCTGTTCGACATTACAACCCGTTCTTTCGGTTCGTAAACCTTGAATGTGTTGTATGGTGAAAGCCGGTATGTGTGGCTCTGTAACTGCACGCTTAACAGGTTCAGGGCTTCCAGCAAATTAACTTCAAACTTTGCCGCCGCTCCTTTCCACCTTTTGCCGCGGCGCGCCTTCCGGTACGCGCGGTATAGGTTTTCAAAATTATAGACTTTTTCAAAGTCGGTCATGTTAAAAAATCTCCTTGCCGTGTATAACCTCGGCCATACCCGCGGGCAATGCTCCGGTATCGGCAATCCTGTATTTGTCCCCGCCGTGGATAGCATGGGGACGGGAAACGCCTTCCTTTGATGGTGGTACATTGCTTTCGGCCTGTGGCCTACTCGATCGAGTGATCCACCGAAGCGGACGCACGCCCCTGTTGCCGTTGTACGCGTTGTTGTTGTTCAACGCGCCCGAAGTGTTGACATTGCGCACATTGTACGAGTTGCCGGAATTCGGCGGCGGGGCGGGCAGAAGGCGAAAAGAAAACCTACAAGGCGTTCCCCAAACGGTTTTATGCTCTCGCTTTGTCCCGCTTCTTCCACGCGGCGATCATGTACTTTACTTCAAGGGCAAGTTTCGACCAATATTCGCAACTCTTCATAGAAATAAAGCCCATTTCCTGCGAAAGCTCTATAAAAAATAGAAGCTCCTTGCAATAGGTCAACGCCTTTGCTTGTAGCCTCTGCCGTTGTCTGTGTTCGTCCGCTTGCCGCAAATCTAATTCGTTCGCTTCAAGCGTCATTTCGTAAATATCAACCGCTTTTTCCTGTATGCGGTTCACCAGCGTAAAACGGTATTTCTTCGGGTAACGCTCCGTGCTATTCGTGATCGTAAAGGTATGCTTTACAAGGTCTTTCGCCTTCACAATCACATTGAATTCGGACGGCTCTTTGCGCTCCCTCTCTTGTCCCTGCATAAATGCGCCTTGCCTTCCTGATCCTCTGCAAAAGCGCGGTATCTTCCGCGCACCCCTCAAAATCAAAGCCCGCCGCCGTCAAAGTTATTGTTGCTTCGTGGCCTGTGGGCGTGATCCCGTGGATTGTCACCGCCTCGCCGCCGCACATGTCGCACGGCGGGCGAAGCTCCGTGAAGATATTTCCGATAATGCACGACAATTCCGCGCCCTTGCAGGCGCACCGCGTCAACATTCGATCCGTTGCAACGCCGCGTTCCAAACGCCCGTTGCGGTCACGCCGTCCAAATCGTCAAAGAGGATCAAGAACGGGTTTGTTGTAATGTCATTGAAAAGCACGGCTTCCAGCATTTCAATTCGCGCCGTGTTGTTCTGGATCAGGTTCAGCAAATGCCCCGCGGTGTCTTCGTCAAGGACATTTTGTAAGGTTGCGAACCATGCGTTGAAGTCGTTTTCCGCGTCGGCCTTAAAGTCGTTCATGTAGGCTTCAAGTGCGGCGTACTGCTGATCGCCCAAAAGCTCCAAACTCTCCATATAGGAAACAAGATCGTTGAATTCATCAACGCTCATTTCCTTATAGTCAGCAAACCACGCTTCAAGTTGCGCGTTGAATGCGTCGGTGTCTATCTGATCCACCACGCCCGCAACCACGCCGCACAAGGGACCATCAAGGCGGCGATCCGTTATGTTCGCCTGTGAAATGGCCGTAACGCCTGCGCCTACAAGCACATCGGCAAGACACAATTCGTATGCGTCTGCGTCCCTCTGCAAAGCAGGGGCGACGGGGGAAGTTGCAGGCGCGGAAGACTTCACCGCAACGGAAATTTTGCGTTCGGTCAAATCCCACCGTACAACAATTCGGTCAATGCGGTTCAACACGCCGTCCGCGGTTGCCAGCGTTACGGGCAAATCGCTTGTGTTGTAATAAAAATATCCGTTGATCCATGCTTTTCCCGTTTTCACGGCTACGGCCATTCCTGAACCCGCTACCACTTGAAGACTTGTGGAAGGGACAGGGAACACGCCGTTTCCAATGAATGAAGCGAAGTATTCAGCCCATTCTTCCGCGCGGTACACGCGATCGCCGGAAACACTGTTGAAAAAACTTGATTTTTCCATATTTGCACCCCTTTACTTTGTAATCTGCCTGATCTGCGTAATCAGGGCGGGCAAACTCTCCCCGAAAGTAATGTCTATTTCCTCCATGTTCTGTTGATAGGTTTCCGCAACCTCCGTTATCCGGACATTGATTTTTATACCCCATCGTTTATTAACGCATGTCACGCGATCGCCTAAGTCGTAATCTTCCCTGTACTTCAAATTCGCGTGCGTGTTTATCGTGCTGGAAAAGCTCAATGTTTCGGCGTATTGTTCCAGCTCCGACGCGCCGCGCTCTTCAAGACAGGCTAAATATTCTTCATCGGTGCGCGTGATCTCTTCGTCGTTCTCGTTGGTGTACTTCTTCGTAATGTCCGTTGCGTTCACAAAGACTTCTTCACGGTCAAGGCCAGCCGCGCCGCCGCCAACTTCGGCCACAACGCGCGGTTCGGCTTCTTCGCCGCCCACATAAGCCGTTGATTTCAGGTTTTCAATACTGTTTGTGTATTCCTGTTCCGTGATATTATCGAATTCCTGTGAAAAAATACACGGCGGGTTTTCGGTTTGGTCTGCGGTCAAATCGCGGCCTTTATACACACTGAAATAGTGCTTTCCGGTCTTCACATCGGTTCGCAACCGGAAGCCCAATTTTGCGGCCTTCGCCGCGGTTTCCACGGCAAGAAGGGCGTTTGTGAAGGCTTCGGAAGTATAGTCTATTTTCCCGCTTCCGGTGTCTTCGTCTGTGGGATCAATTAAGACATTCGGGATCGCGCGGGCGGCCACTTTCGGGGAAACGACCGTTTCGCGGATAATCCGGTATAAAATATCTTGCGTCCCGCTCGTTGCGGTGATCTGATCGCGTACAATGCGCTTCCCGATCCATTGCGTGATAAACTTTCCTTGCACTTCGATTTCTTCAAGCCCCTGTGAATTCTTGCTAATGTGAACATACCTGATTTCTGCCGCCTCGGTGTCCCCACGCTTCATTATCAGGTTGTTTTTTACCAGAAGGGAAACATGCTTGTTCGTGAATGGCACAAGCAACTTGAATTCGCCCGCCGACCAATACCGCCGCGTCCAGATTAACGAATTGATTTCATCAATTACGCCGTGCAATATCATGTCGCGGTCATAAATATATAGCTCCATTCGTCACACCCCCAAATAAAGATCGTCGTGATAAATGGATACTTCCAGATTTTCAAGATTTTCTTCCGCGGAATACCTGTAAAGGTTATCACCGACCGAAAGTTGAAAATATGTGCTGTCCACATCAAGATAACGGAACGCGTCAGAAGTCACGCCGTCGCGTTGCAATGTTACTTCTTTTTCCCCGTATCCCGTGGATACACTCAAAATGTCGCCAGCTTGAAGCGTTATATTCAGTTTTATAAACTCCTGTGTGTCCACATTCAAAAGGGAAGGATTTTTGACAACGCCAAGCGCGCGGAACTCTACGCGAATACCCGCTTGCACATCACCTTCGTTATAGACATTCACGATCAAGGAAGGCTGTCTATACCCGATTTCCCAACCTTCCGCAAGGGGGATTTCAACGGGAAATTCAAGGCCGCCGATCCATGTCGCTATATCGTCCCGCGTCTTTGCCTCTTTTCTCCAAAACGGATTAAGGCAAAGAAGCTGTATTGTGAAGTCCTGAAAAATAGCCTTCCGCGTGAAGGCGGGCGCGTTGTCGATCTTGCAATCAATCACGCGCCGGAAGTCGCCGTATTCGTATGTCAGCGTCGCGGAATACTGCGGGTTCAACACGCGGTTCATTTGCCTTCGGTAATCCCGCATTCTGTCCTTGTCCCGCTCCCTGATACTTCCGACAATCTCGATTTCGCGGGATTGAATGCGGTTGCCTAAATAGGTGTCGCCGTCCTGTCCCATGCTGTTAATGCTGTAAATCTCGTTGCGCACATCGGAAAGGCCGCTAACCTCGTTTGTGTGAAAAATAGAAGCGTGGGAAAAGGTGATACTTTCCCCACGCTCATTCGTATAAATCAGCTTTTCGATTTTCTTTGCCATCAGCCCATAACCTCCCGTGCAATCAAGCGGAATTGCTTTGCCGCCTCGCGCTGTTGTTGTGCATAGCTTGTTTCGTTCGCATAGATATTTTGAACCACTTGCACGCCGCGGGCGGCGTTGTCGTTCCTGCTGATCCTTCCGGACGGTCTTTGCGGCTCCGGAACGGTTGAAGCCGTCGCCCTGCGGATTGTCTTTTCAACATTCTGCATTTCACGGGCGAAGCCTTCGCCTAAACCTTCGGCCATGTATGCGCCGATCCCTGCAAATACCTTCGACGGGGAAGCAATCTGCATTTCCGCTTCTACGGCGGCCACAATCGACCGCATCATAGAACGCACTTTGCTTTCCAGCCACCCCGACATATTTTGAAAGCCCTGCCAGATACCGCGCACCATTTCTTCACCCGCCGCCGTGAACTGCGATACAAAGCCGTTGATCGTCGTCAAAATTGACTGTACGATCTGCGGGATTTTCGCCGTAATCTGCGGCGTGCCCTGCACCATGCCGGACGCTATGGCCTTGTCAATATCAACGCCCGCCGTGTTGAACTTCGGTTGTTGTGCGGTGAATGCGGTAATAATCGACTGGACGATCTGCGGGATAATGTTTGTAATATTCGGCGTTCCTGTTGTCATTCCGGAAGCAATATACTTCGTCATGTCAATGCCGATCTGATTAAGGCGCGCCGCTTGCGCTGTAAGCCCCGTTGTTACCCGCTCCACAATGGCCGATACCGCGCCGTCCAGCGCGCCAATATTCGCTATAATGCCATCATTTACGGCTTTTACGGCCTCTTGTGCTGTAAGCGTTCCCGCGCTTCCCATTGCTCCCTGCATGTCTGTGGAAACGGTATCCATGCCGCCGCCGAAGCCCTCGCCAACGCCCGCGGCCATATTGCCGCCAATGTCAGCAAAAACCGTCGAAGGGGAATGAATACCAAGGAAATTCTTTACGCCGTCAACAATTCCACTAAAAAATCCCGTTACCTGTTCATATAACCAGCCCGCGGCGTTCTGGATACCCTGCCAAATGCCGGAAACAATATTGCCGCCGATCTCCACGATCTGATATGCAAGACTTCCGAACGCCTGCACGATACCCGTTACAATCTGCGGAACCGCCTTCACGATTTCGGCAATAATTGTCGGGAGGTTCTGGATCAGGGAAACGAATAGTTGAACGCCCGCTTGAATGATCTGCGGGATATTGGAAACAATGGCATTCACCAACGCACCCACAATTTGCGGGATCGCGGGTACAATGGTTTGAATGATCTGCGGCAACGCCTGAATGAGCGCAACCAGCAAATCAATTCCGGCTTGAACAATCTGCGGAATGCTCCCGATCACCGCCGTTACAATTCCGTCGATAATCTGCGGAATGGCTGTAACAATGGTTTCGATAATCTGCGGCAATGCGTCGATTAGCGCGGTTAATAGGTCAATTCCCGCTTGAATGATCTGCGGGATAGAGGCAAGCAGATTTTCGACAAGGCTTGTAATAATCTGTGGAATGGCCGCAATCAGAACAGGGATCGCGGCAATCAGCCCTTGCGCAAGCCCTGTTATCAACTGCAACGCCGCGTCGATCAGCATAGGGATATTTTCAACCAGCGTTTGCACCATAGCAACGACCACTTCAACGATTTTCGGCAATAACTGCGGCAACGCCTGTCCGATCCCATTTGCCAGCGCAAGGACAATTTGCAACGCGCCTTCGACAAGCAGGGGAAGGGCGGCGATCAACCCGTCAATCAGGGCAAGAAGAATTTGTGTTGCGGCCTGCGCAATCGCCGGAAGCGCGGCAACCAGCCCTTGCACAAGTGCGGTTATCATGTCCACCGCCGCCGTTGTGATCTGCGGTAGGCTTGCTACAAGCCCATCGACCAGCCCTAACACGATTTCGGTTGCAAAGTCCGTTACTTGCGGAAGGATTGTCGAAAAGTCTTCAATCAGTCCCGCAAGGGCTGTCCCGAATGTGTCGGACATTTTGGAAATGTCGCCATTCGCGGAAGCTGCGCCCGCTGAAAGCTCGTTGACAAAATCGGAAAGGGCGGGCAACGCTTCTTCGCCAATCGGAAGAACAAAATTTGTTTTCAGCACACGGCCAAGCCCCGACATTGCGGAACCGAAGTCGTCATATTTAACGGCGTTGATTTTGGAAAGCGCGTCGGTTGTGGTGCTGATCTCCCCGTTAAGGTTCGTCAATGCTTCCATGCCCTCAACGCCCAAATCTTCCCACATTGTACCGAACAAGGCCACGCCTGCGGCGTTTTGTGCTAACGGATCGTCCATTGCAAAAAGGGCGGTTGTCACATCGTCGAAGGCTTTTGCGGCCTGCTCCCCGCCTGCGGCAAAGGCCGCCGCGGTTTCATCGGCGTTCAATCCTATATCCTTGAACGCCTGCATTGTGCTGTCGCTTTCGTCTTTAACTCTGATCCCGAATTCCTTTACCGCGTCGCCCAACTTGTCAACGGAAAATGTGCCAGCGTCCGCGCCGTTTGCAAAACTGTTGAACATGTCTTCCGCGTCCAGCCCTAACGACTTGAAATGCACGGAATATTCGTTGATACTGTCCAGCAAATCCCCGTTTTTATCAAGGCCGTTTTGCGCTCCCTGCGCAATCAGGTTGAACGCCTCTTCACCAGATAGCCCAAACTGATCCATAAGCATATTGACGGCGCGCATTTGCTCTTGAATATCAAAGCCGAATGTATCGCGCAACATCAAAGCATTTTGTGTCAGCTCTTCAATTTTCGTCGGATCAACTTCGCCGGAAGTCTGCGCCACGGTTGCCATTGACGCGGCTATATCGTCCATGTTCTCCCCGAAGTTGTTGTTGTAGATACGCAACATTGCGTCTTCAAAGCCGTTCGCGGCGGCCTCCGCAATGCCTGTTGACGCTTCAAAATCGTTCATTGCGCCTTTGACTTCATCAGCGAAGCCCACGGCGTACCCGATCCCCGCAACCATAGCCGTTCCAATGGCGGCCACGCCTACGCCAATCGTTTTCAAACCCGTTCCAAGTGCGCCCGCTACGGAAGAAACTTTGCCGCCCAATCCGTCCAGCGCGCCGCCCGTGCTTTCGGCTTCCTGCGAAATGTCTTCCAAGCCGTCCGAAAAATCGTTTGAAGCGTTGCGCGCCTCTTCTAATCCTGCGTCAAGGTTTCTGATCTCGTTTTCCGTTTTAATCATCGCGGCGCGGGCGTAATTCAGGCTTGTTTCCATCTTTTTAGCCGCTTCGGAAGTCCCTTGCCCCGCGTCCTGATACTTTTTCAAGGCGGCTTCCGCTTCGGCAACCTTCTTTTTCTGCTCTTCAAGCCGCTTGTTCAAAACATCTTGCTTCGCGGTCATTGCCTCTATGCTGTCGGCGTTGCCCTCGAAAGTTGCCGAAACAACCTTCATTTCGGACGCAATGGCCTTCAAAGAAGCGTCGATTTCTTTACAAGCCTTCTTGTACTCCTGTTCGCCGTCAACGGCAATTTCAGTTTTGATCTGGTCTTCTTTTCCGGCCACTTATAACCCCCCTAACACATCGTCAATGTCCGCTTCTTTTTCCTCCGGTTTGAAGCGATCCGGATTGAATTCCCTGTGAATTCGGAACAAGGCAAGAATTTTATACGGTGTCATGCGCCACACTTCGCGTTCCGGCCAGTGTAGAAGCGTAACGCCGATATAAAGCAGGCGGGCAAGGTCTATTACTCCTTGCCCGCCTGCGCGTTTTTTCTCTCTTCTTCCGCGTATTCCGGTTCGTCGTCTTCATCGTCCTGCGGCGGCTCCGTTGTGCCGCTGTTTCCCATTGCAAACGCCTTGAAAATCGCGGTTTTAACCTCGTTGAAGTTGCCTGTGTGGATCATTTTTCCTACCTGTTTTTCGGTCAACTGCTCTTCGCCGTCGTCCGCTCCCTCATTCAGAAGCAGGGTAAGAAGCCAGCGAAGATTTTTAATGCCGTCTTTGCCTTTCAGCATTTCGGCCAGCTTGTCAAAGCCCCCGAACTTGTCTTGCATTTCGTCAATGACATTCAGGGAAAACAGCAAATGCCGTTCTTTATCAAGGACGATCGGCAAACGCCCGTCTTTAATCGCGCTCATAGCAAAATAGGGGAAGCCCCGTCAAAGGGCTTCCCCGTACCTCCTTTTCGTATTTTGTCTTGTGTTTAGCGGCTCATATTAGCCGCCAGAAGAAGCGTTGTTCGGTTCTCGAACTTCCGTGAACCAGCTTTGCGCCGCGCTCTCGGAAGGAAGGGCGACATGCTCGGCCTTCCAAAGTCCGTCAGGCCGCTTGATAAACTGTCCCGTGATCTCCGGCGTGGTGAATTCGATACTATCGCCCTTCGTCTGGTAATTCTCCGAAGGAATAGCGAACTTCACCTTGTAAAGCCAAATGTATTTATACATTCCGTTCGCTTTCTTTGCGCGGAAGCCGATTGCCATATACGGGGGATCATCGTTTTCTCCCGCATATACAACCTGATCGTCGTCCTGCGTCTGTCCCAAAATGGCCGCAAGATCAGCAGGCAGAAGATCATTTACATTCAGTGTCAGCTCTCCGGAAACGAATTCTTTTACCACTTCGTCCGCGCCGTCGTCTGCGTAAAGGATCGCTTCCGCTACCTCTACGGACATTTCCGCACTAATGGCCTTCGCCATGCGCACGGGCGTTCCGTATTTCTCTTCGCCGCTCTCTTCAACCGTAATCGGCGCACGGTAAAGATCGCGCAAACCAATAGTTGCCATAGTTTTTATACCTCCGTTTGTTCGTAATATTTTGCTTCAATCGGGACATGGTAAAACCCTGTGTCCTTCTCGTACACTTCCGGATCAATTACAAGCCCGTAAAAGCCCGCCGCCTTCAACGCTTGCTTCGCACGGCGCAAAAGGGCGATATAATCGCGTTTCGAGTAAATATCAACCCTGTATGTGTATTCTGTGCCGTGTGTTTCATCGTCTGCGGCGGCCATATCTTCCGAAGAAACAAGCTGATATGTGATATATGTACCAGCCTTCCCACGGAAGAAGAGGCGCGCCACATTCGGGCAAATCGCGTCAAGCGTGGTCTTTAACAGGCTGTCAACTGTATCTATCATTCCTGTTCGTCCTCCCATGCCTGCCGCATAGCCGCCTGAACTTCCGGCGTTGCCTTCTGGTGCGAACGCGTGAACCACGGGCGCGCGGGCATATTGGTTCGCCCGTATTGGTGGACAAAACCAACGGTTGCGTTCCGCTCCCCGCGGCGGTTTTTCCCGTGTGGGTACACTTCCACGCATTGTCCCGAACCCCGCTTCTTTACGGCGGTGCATTTGATAGAATTTGCAAGATCGCCAGTAACGCGGTTACTTGTAAATGTGCGTCGTATTTCTTCCTGTTCAGCTTTCACAAGCACCGCGCCGCCAGCTTTTAACATCTTCGGAACGGCTTTTGTTGCGCGTTCGCTCCGACGCAAAAACGCTTCCTGCGCCGCTTCAATTCCGGATACCTCAAACCGCGCCATTGCCGCCGCCTCCTTCCGTGCCGCTGTCCTGCTCTTCGCTTCCTTCGACCGGAAGATCGGAAAGCGTCAATTCGGTAATTTCTCCGCTTTTGTTGACATAGGTTTTCAAAACCTTGTATCGCTTCCCGTTCAGCTCCGCGGCCTGTTGCCCCTCGTATTCCTCCGTGTAAACATCAACCTTTAATTCCACTTGAAAGCCCGCTTGCGCGGCCTTGTAGAACTCGGAATAACCCGCGGATTTCACATTGCAAAAAATGGCTTTCCGCACTTCTTCCGGCTCATTCTGGAACCCGTTTGCGTTTACCGCTTCGTCGGGCGGCTTCTGCGCGATCAAGGTAATTTCATCACCCCAACGCATGATAATCACCCGCCAAACTTAAAGAACATTTCAAGTAATCATAGGCCGCGCGGTATTTCTCGCTGTCTTCGGAATATCCGAAGTTTGCCTTTGCGTAAAGAACAATCGCCCGCGTGATAAGAGGATCGCCCGCCGTGGCCTCTTTGCCTTCGGCGGGCGTATCCTCCGGAACATTCACACCGACAAGGCGCAAATCCGCTTTGCAAGCGTCGATCAGGTCTTGTATTTCATCGTCGAAAGCCGCCGTTTTTACGCGTAAGGCGTTTTTCACCTTGTCAAGCATGGTTTATCCCTCCTGAATTACGCGCCTCCGGTCTTTGCGACGACAACAAGGGAATTCTTGTCAATCACTTTGCCGTCAACAAGCATGATCGCCTTCGTTACCATGTCGTCGGTGTCGTTGTCCTCGTACTTCTTCACGGTCATGGTGTAGTTGGTGTTCAACACATAGTCCTTGAAGTTGAACAGGAACGCATACGCACCGCCAGCCGCCGCGGTTGCCACGGAAGGCACATAGTCGCAACAAATGACGGGACGGCCAAGCAAGGCGCGTTCCGGCTTGCCTGCAATACCGTAATTCACGCGTCCTACGGGCTGTCCGGTTTCATCGACAAGGCCGTAATACTGCATAAAGGTTTTCTTTGCCATGCACCACACCGCGCCGTTTTCGTATGCCTGCGGCAATGCGGCTTCGGCGTTCACAAGGTCTTCGTATGTGGGCGCGTCGCTCTCGATCTTCTGTCCCTCGTTCGGGGTTTCGGTAAGAATGCCCTTCGGCTGTCCGCTACCCGTGCCGGATACAATGGCCTGTTCGGTTGCCTTCGTCATAGCCTCGACAACATTGTTGACAAGGGTATTTTCAAAGGCCGAAAGTGCCATAGTGTCCACTTCAAGGGAAACGGCCACGGCGCAACGCAACTTGTGGTAAGCAAAAGTAACGCTTCCCGTGGTTTTCTTCTGCTTGTCGCTCCCTGCGCCTTCTGCTACCCAAGAGGCAACGGGCTTCGCGCTGGAAGTAGGGATAGAAACGCCGCCCTTGTACGCGGTGCGCGTAACAAGGGGAAGGATCATTCCCACGGCCTCCATTTTCTCAACGATCCGGTTAAGAACGGTTGTCGGGATCACTGCGCCGTTTTCGGCGGTTTTGGAAACAGCGTCCACGCGGAACTCTGCGGGAATAGGCGTGCCGCGAAGGGCGTATGCCATAAACGCGCGGCGGTATTCCATGCTGTCCAGCGGATCGGCTTCGTCCCTCTGTTCACCGCCTGCGGGGGAAGAGGGGGAAGGGAAGGTGCGGACAACCGCGCCGCCGCTTCTGCCCTCTGCAATGGAATTCAGAAGGTTGTTGCGCTGTTCGGCGGCGGCCACAAGCCCCGCCCGCTCGGTTTTCAGGTTGTTCACTTCGGTTTCAAACGCGGTCAACTGCTCCGCGGTCAGCTCCGAACCTCTCTGCTCGATCTCGTTTGCGATCGCGGCAAGGCGGGCTTCAATTTCCTGTAATCTGTTCATTGTGTCATACCTCCAACATGATTTTTAGTTTTAATAGCTGTGCTTTCCGCGCTAACGCCTCCCGCCTCTCTGCTTCGATCACTCCGTCGAAGAAAGAACGCGCGGATATTTCGGTATCGCTGTTTGCGGGGTAAGATACCGCCGAAACATCGTAAACCTTCTTGATCTTCAAAATGGTTCTTGTGTGCGTGTCCCTGTCGTATGCGTCTTCTAAAACCTTGAACGCCCACGACATTTTTGTAATTAAGCCGTTGTTGATTTCTTCATAAAGGTCTTGTGCGGCACGGCTTTTCGATAAATCGGCAAAAGTAAAGAGGCCGCTTTCGTCGGCCTCTATTCCAAGCGTTTTATTCGATTGTCGGGCAAGCACTTTGCCTTCATGGTTGTATTGCATGATAACATCGGACATGTCCGCGCCAACAAGCGCGTTTCGGTCTATGACTTCAAAGTATTGCACCCCGTCGAACTCATAGAGAAGATACGGCTTGTTGAAGGTGGTTGCATAGCCTTCAACATAAAATTCGCTGTCAAACCTCTTCGTTGCCTTCTTCGCCGCCGCTGTCAACGGAAGCACCATCGACCGATATTCCCGATCCTTCATTACCGGCATTTGTGTTCGCCTCCTTTCCAAGTTGTGAAATTTCGGTGTATTCCTTGCGGATATAGTATTTTTCGCCGCCCTCCACATGCGCCATGTTCCAAATGTCCATAACGCCGTTTCGGTTCAGCAACCCGCGATCGAAAAGCTGTGTGGAAATATTCAGCTTCGTTTGATTGCTTGCGTATTGAAGCCTGTTCGCTGTGAACACGATTGCGTTTCCGTGGGCGATTTCCCGCGGCGTAAAGGTCATATTTGACATGACAAGGGATAATTGTAGGGCGAAAGGCTCTATTTTCCCTTCGTAATACGCGTTCCATTCGTCTTCGGTGTATTTATTTTGAATGATCCCCGCCGAAGTGCCGAAGTAGTTAAACACATTTTCGTTAATCTGCCCCATCTGAACCGCGTTGACGGTGAAAGGCTTGCTATCAACCTGTTTTACATCTGCGAATTTCTGATCGTAGATAATCATTCCGCTTTGATTGTCCGCGGAAAGGTTGTCTTCGGTGAAGCGTTCCCGCTCCTTCTTTATGTCCTCCGGTGAAAGCATGTTAACGATACGGGCAAGGAACCGGATCGAAGCCGAATTTTTAACGCCGTTTATAATGCCCTGATTGTTCGCGTGGATCAACTGCATTGTTGGCCGCAAGGCGCGGTTGTCCTCTCCGAAAAAATCGTCTGAATATTGAAATTGTGTCAAAATCCCCACGCGGTCAAACTCGATTGCCGCCCGTTGCCCGTTGGAAAAGGTGTACCGCAAGAAGGGCGCGCCGCCGACCTCTAAAACCTCGCAATTTTGCGGCAATAGGGGATAATAACCCGCTATGCCGCCGAATTCGTCTTCAAGAGGCACAATGAAAGCCGTGTTATTCACGGCAAGGATTGTCGCCAGCCTGTAAAGAAACTTTGTCGTGTCTTGAAACGGGTTCGGCCTGAACTGCAATGTTCGTTCAAGGTGCTTTTTCGCGCTCCCCGTAATTTCCGGCTTCAATTTGCTACAAAAAGTAGCGAACGAATGAATAGCCGCCCGCGTGATCTCCATTTCGTACACGCTTTCGGGCGCGTTTGTGAAAACGGGCGTGTACCCGTTTAGCATTTTGAAGTATCCCGTTGGAACAAGGTTGTTCCGCGGCCTCCGGAAGATAGTTTCAAACACTCCCATTTTTCAAATCACCCCGCATTTTTCAGCATTACGCCGATTTCGTTATAGTATTTTTGCCGGACGGTCATTGCGTCAATGACTGATACAAAGCCGTCGATCCGCGCCCGCTGTTCAATCTTGACAGGCCGGAACTTGCGCGTTTCCATGTTGTGCTTTAAGGCCACATTCAGGAAATGTGACTTTAACAAGCTGTTATCCGGTATTTTGAAATTGCCATCAAGCAAAATCCCTTCAAACTCGCGGATCACGCCCGCAAGGTTTTCACCCTGAAAAACATCGTCCATGTGGAATCCGTATGCCGCCATGTCGTCAATCAGGTATTGCGCGCTGTAACGGTCATACCCAACTTTCAGCACATAGATTTCATATTTTTCTTTCAGCATGACGAACCAGTTATAAACATCTTTGTAATCTACATAGTTTTCGCCGGAAAGGGTAACAACGCCTTTTTTCACAAATATGTCATAGGGTACGCCGTCGATCGCCGTTGCCCGCTCGACGCGGTTTGCAGGCATAAAGAATTGTGTGAACGCGTATAGCTTGCCGCCGCGCTCCACAATGACGGTTGCCGCGGTAAGGTCTGTTGTCTGCGAAAGGTCAATGCCGCCCACGGCGTAAGAATGCCGGAAGTCTTCAAGCGTGATTTCTGCCGTTGCGCCTTCTACTATGTGCGCGTCAAGCCACGCAATAGAAGAATTCTGCTTGATATTGCAATACTTCGTCAGGAATTCGGCCTTTTTGCTTGCGGACATTTCCGCAACCGCTATTTCCTCGCGGAAAAAGTCAGGGAACACGGAAACGCCCATGTTCGGGTTTGCCTTCTTCAGCTCTTCAATATCGTTCCATTTTTCTACATCGTCGATCATGTAGAGGAACGGCAAAAGGCGGCGTTCCTTGCTATTTCCTTTCAAGAAAGCCGTGCTTCGTTTCATCAATTCATCGTAAATTCCGTCGTTCTCGTATCCCGCCGTGGAAATGGACAGGATCAGCGGTTGCCGCCGTGCGCCAAGCGCGGATTTCATAACCTCGTATTGCTTCAAACCACCGTCGCCGCGCCAGCTTGCAACCTCATCATTAACAACCAAATGCGGGTTGAAGCCGTCGCTTTTCTTCGCATTGAACGCCAGCGGCTTAACAACCGTGTTCGTGTCCTCTATGTAAATATCGGAACGCCGCTTTTTCGCCAGCTCCGCAAGCTCCGGTTCTTTCTTCAACATCTGGTAAAAGTTATCGTAAACAATGGCCGCTTGATCCAGCTTCGGCGCAAGGCAATATATTTTCGCGCCGTATTCTCCATCAAGATACGCCATATATGCGATAATGGCCGATGCAAAAAGCGTCTTGCCGTTCTTCCGGCCTATGACAATAAACACTTCACGGAAGACGCGCAAGCCGTCCGCGTCCACGATCCCGAAGATAACGGAAACACAAGCCTTCTGCCACACTTCCAGCTTCAAAAGGTCTTCGCGGCCTTCGCAATGGTGACAGAAGTTTTCTATAAACTTGATCGCTTTGTTTGCCTTCTTCGCATTGAAGAAATATTCGCCCCGTTCAAGCCCCGCTATGATGATTTCATAAATCAGCCGAACCCATTTGCCAACCGTATATTTCCCGCTCTGAATGCCTGAAAAATATTCGTAAATGTAATTCGCAAAGGGCATTATTCGTCCCTCAATGCCTGCAATTTACTTTCTTTTTTCTTTTCAGGCGGCACAAGATCGGTCAACTGCTTAATGATTGCGGCATGGTTTTTCGTCATTGCTATATGGGTTTTTACCGCGTCGCTTTGCTTCGTGCCTTTCTGGTTTTCGCCGTTCTGGTACTCCACAACATAGCCTTCGGCGTTTATGATTTCTTGTAGCTCTTCCAGCGAAACGGCCATGAATGCGGCGTTTTTTATCAGGCTTTCCACGGTTTGCAACTTGTTTTTGTCAAGGTCTTTGAAAACCCGCTTTAATCGGGCAATCTCTTTTTTGATCTTTTGTTCTTTCGTAAGCTCCTTCTTTGTCGCCACAAAAAACGCCCCCCTTTCTGCACCGTCAACCACACCCCCCACGGGTACACCCGTTATGCGCGCGCCTGCGGAGTTTTTTTAACCTCCCGCCCTCGGTGTTTCACCCTCCCTAATTCGGCGGCGAATGGGGGGGATATACAAGATTGCCGTTTGCGTCGAAAGAATAACGCTTCTTCCGTTCGCCTCTGTGGTGTTCCTTGTTGTGGCAATCTTGACAAAGTGCCTCCAAGTTATCCCATGAAAGCGCAATGTACGGATTGTTTATATTCTCCTTCGTCAAATAGATTTTGTGGTGTGCAATCTTCGCAACAACTGGATTGTCGGGCGTGGAACATCGTTCGCAAAGATAACCCTTTGATTGCAAGAAGCCTTCACGACACGCGCGCCACGCGTCCGAATTATAGAACTGTTCAGCCCATGCCTTCACGCCTGTCGCCTCCTTTCGGGCAATAAAAAAAGCCCTCACGGGCGAACCCGTGAAGGCTTGTGAAGTGCGCTGTTTATTTGCATTTAATCAGCGTAATAATTATAGCATATATGGACGGTACACACAAGGGCGCGAAACGGGCGCGAAACTGGCATTTTTCGGCCTGTTTTTATCTCTTCATTCCTGCCCGCAAGTATGCGGCACAATCCTTCAACCTCTGTCCCGCTCCTTCCGGTATGTACCCACGCCAACCGCCGCGGGTTTCCCGAACATACACACGGCCATGTCATTAACGATTTTGTTTCGCCATCTGCGCGCGCTCTTCGCGTCGCGGATCAGCCCCATTTCCTCCAGCTCTGCGGCTATGGCTTCCCATGTGTACGGCTCCGCGCCTGCCGGACGCTCGTTGCCCTGCGCGTCCTCTCCGAAGTAATACATGCGGATCACATGGAATTCTTTTCGCTCTGCAAATAGCTTTACAACGCGGTCAATCTCTTCAAAGCGTTCCCGCGTCCTGTGGTAAGATATGATTTTATCCCGCTTCATTTCGTCAAGTATATCTTCCTCCGTGCGGTATGTGTACCCGCTCGAAGGGGAATAGCTTGAAATACTTGCGCTTCGACCTTGAAGCTCCACATGTGTATAGGCTTCATAATCGGCCACCAGCGCGGCCAGCTTTTTATAATTAAAAAGCAAACTTTCCATTGCGCGGAAATAATTTACTTCGCCGCCCATGCCGTCAATATAGGCCATAGAAGCAGTTTCCCGCGCAGCCTCGTTTATCAGCTCCCGCACTTCGTCAGTAATCAAGCCCATTTTTTTCTTGCCCATGTCTGAACCCTCGCTTTCCGTTTACTCTTCGTTGCCGCCATCTTCGGGCGGCGCGTCCGCTTCGTCCGAAAATATACGGACGATCGCGGCCACTTCGTCAAAATCCAGATACACGGGCTTGTTTTCGGTTATCCCGCTGATATTGTATCCCGTTACCTGTTCAAGCCCGTTCCTTTTCAGCGTGAATTTATCGCATTTCACCGTAAATTCCGCGCCGCTCTTCAAAATCACACGCATAGACATTTTCGCCATGTTTAACCCCGCCTTTCTTCTGCCTGCGGCTTGCCGTAATTCGGGTTTGGTGTCTTTACCCACCAGCGCGCCGCGGTGTTTTCCTCTTCGGGCTGTGCGCCCGCTATGATTTCATGCGTTGACGGCAATAACATATTTCCCGCCGCCAAAAAATCCGCTTGTTTCTGTTCCCGCTCCTTCGTGCCTTCAACATACCCGCGCAAAGCAGGGGAAAAACAGGCGGCAAGGGCTGTCCCCATTGCGGCGAACATATCGCCAAAAGCGCGGGCGGCCTGCCGGATCGTCCGGCCAGCTCTACGCGCCGCCGCGCCCATCTGCCAGAATGCCAGCGACGGACGCAAAGACAAAAACAGGGCTTCATACGATCCGAATTCGCCAACGCGCGCGGCCATGCGCGCCGCTTTGTCCCGCTGGATACCGTAAGACATAACCAGCTTCAAAAACCGCTTCTTTTTCAACCTTCTTTTCCTCCCATTGTCAAATACTCTGTAATCACCTTCGCGGCGGCTTCCCACCCCTTGCACAAGGCCACAAAATAGCCTTGTTTTTCAAGGTTTGACAACCACGCTTTTTGATCGTCGCTTGTTTTACTGCCTTTCTGCCGCTTTAGCTCTATGTAAAGGCCGTGAAAGCCGCCACGGGCAACGGGCAAGCATAAATCCGGCACGCCCGCCTTCACGCCTTCGGCGCGGAAGCGTCCGGCCTCCGCTTTCTTCCGGCTCCCGCCGTTCGGCACATGGTAAAGCAACGCCAATTCAGGGAATCGCCCGCTTTGAAATGCCGCCCACCTGAAAAGGCATTGTTGTTCCACGCTCTCCGTTGGAACCGGAAGGGAAGGGGCGTTATTTTTCAAGATAATTCACCACCTTTTCCACATATCCACACGGCAAGGCGTTTCTTCTTCGGCATTCTGCCGCCGCGTCTGCCTGTGTTTCGTATAGCTCGTTCGGCCAAACGCCTTCGTATTGCTCGAAGTATTCGCTTTCGCCAATATCCCAACGGACAAGTAACGCGCCGTATTCTTCGTTCACGGCAACGATTGTCACGGGGACAGGGCAGAAGCGTTCCCAAATGTCCGTAACAAACCAATATTGCCCGCCAATCTCCGGATTTTGAACCATTTTAACCCCCCCTTGCGTCGTAATCTTCAAATCTCGGTACAGTCTTAAAGATAATCCGGTTATTTACCCATCTTTGAAGCAACCTTGTTTTTCTCGGTGCTGTCGCCTTGTTGTAGATCATCACATAGGGCGAATATCCCAAATCCCGAAGCGTGTAAATTCTGTATAAGTCTTCTTCATGTGTGCTATCAAAATTCGTCAGCACATAAACGCCTAATTTCCGGTAATCAATTCCCGAAAACTCTTTGAACCGCCTAAATTGCGCCGAAAGGTCTTGTTTTGGATTGTCCCAAGCAAAATGAATATTTTTCACCTTTATTCGCCGCAATAATTCCGCGTTTTCCTTCGTCACAAGCCGAATATCAAGCCCCTGTGTGAAGTCAACCCATGCGCCGCTGTCGATAAGCTGTTGCAAAAGGTCTTCGTGTTCTTTGCAGGCAAGCAAATTCGGATCAAGAAGTTTTATTTGCTTCTGCCCGTTCCAGAATTCAGAAAGATCGGCCACCTTTACGGATCGCGCCCCTTCTTTCGGTGCAACGATGCAGAAAGGACAAGCGCGCGGGCAACCCCTTGTAAGAAAACCGTATGCCGCGTTGAATTGCGGGTATAAAGAGTAATCCGGCATTATGTGTTCCACTTCGTCCGGCAAATGATTGTCCAGCCCATAGCCCGAACCGCCTTCAACCACGCGATCCGCATAAATCGGGTATTCAATTTCCGGCGTGAAGTCAAAGACTTTGCTTTTATAAACAAGATCATATTTTTCAAGCGCAAGCCACCAGTCAACACAATCCCCGTGTTTTTTGTGGTATGCCGATAATTTCATCAACGGAAGGTTCGGAAAAGAAACGCGCTTTTTGCTTATATTGTCCATGTCTATAAGCCCGATCTTCATTCGTTTTTCTCCCTCCGTTTCTTTTTCTGCTTCTGCGGCGGCGCGGCCTTCCGGTGCAATTTTGCGTATATGTACGCGCCCGCCACAAAATCCGAATACCGCACGGCGCATTCGTTGAAGCTGTATTCAGGGAAAAGCGCGGCGAAGATCGCGGCGGGTTTCGCCTCGAAGTCTTCGGCCATCTGTTCCACCTTGCGGCGGCTTATTTTGGTGTCGGCCTCCGTGATTTTCGGATCAACAAGGTTTTTGCTTGCCGCCCACCGTTTGCCGCCGTTTGGCTCCTTCGTCATATAGCGCGCAAGGGCTTCTAATCCGTAATCGTCCGGTTGCAGGCGGCGGGCGTTTGCGTACCCGCGGCCATTCCAAAGGGCTTCGGCTTTGTCCCGATCCATGCCGGACATTATGACATGATGGTGAACACGCTTGCGCCGCCCATCTTTCCCGCCGAACTCAATCACATAGGCGTATTTCAATTCTGGAAGGCCATTCTTCCGGCGATACTCCCGCACCCTGCGAAGGTAATTCCGAATATCGCGGCGCGCCTGTTCTTCGTCCGGAACAAAGCCGTTTGAATATGTCAGCGTTACGCAAAGGTCTTCTTCTGTGAAATTCGCATTGATCTTCCGAATGAACTTCTTTTTTGCGTTTTTATCATTCAGGTTCTTTTGTGCTTCCCGTGTTGTGTGCTTCTTTGCCTCTCGAACCTCGTTTTGCGTGTTCCATATCGGGAATATCTCAACTTCAAGCACATTTCCCGCCTTGATCGTGCGGGTACGATAACGAAAAACATTCCTGTGCCGGAACCGATCAAACGCCCTTTCGGTGTTCTCTCCGGAAAGGTCAAAGAGGAATTCATATTTTGCGCTGTTGTACGGCATGTTGTTTCCTCCCTGCTCGTGGTAAAGGTTTCACCCCCTCCCGTCCCCCTAAAGGGGGAAGCAGGCTCAAAGGAATTGAACACGCAAGGCCGGAAGGTTTGTATTTATCCCCGCCGCCTTTCCTGCTTCTATCACTCCGGCAACAACCCATCAAGGGCAAGCCGCTTTCGCGGTGCTGTCGCACCCTTGACAGCTTGCCGCCTCCGTGATCCTGATAAAGCAGGCGACGGGGAATTGAATACAAACCAGCACTTCCGGAATTCTGCTTTTCCGTCCATGTGTTAATACCCATTACAAGCCCGTAATACGCCGTGTTCCGGCGTTTCTTGACATTCTGCCGCCGCGGTGTTATACTGTCGTTAGTTTGAATAGCTCTTTTCGCGGCGACGCGAAGGGGGAAAGGCGGCTTGCAGGCAACGCAAGCCGCCTTCTTCTTTTCTATCCGTTATTGAAGCCCGCGGCCTCCGTGTACTCTTCGCAAGGCTCTTCTTCCTTCGGCTTGAACCGAAGGCCATTCACGCACCCGATACACGGAAGCGGGCGCAAGCCGTCCGGCTGTGTGCCGTCGCGGTGCTTTTCGCATTCTTCCAGTCTGCCGCATGTGTCGCACCAGCAACGGCGGCAATCCTGAATATCCGTTTTCAACTCCGGTTCTTCGTCTTCTTCATCGTGTACCAGCTCAACGCCTCCGTTTTCGGCGGCCAGCTCTTGCGCATAGGCGGCGAAGCCATCGGCCACGCCGCGGGCGAATGCGTCAGCCGCCGCCGCGCACGCGTGCGCAAGGTCAAAACCCATCGTGTGCGCCATTTCAATAATGACTTCTTCGTTGAAGGTTTTATTTTCTTCCACGGTGTCCACCGCCCTTCAATCCTCTGTAAATGCCTACCACAACGGCATACGCGATCACAACCGCCACGGAAAGGCAAACCACGCCGACAAGCGCATAAAAGGCGGCAACCATAAATTCAAACGCCGTCATTTTGAACCCGTCCTTTCTATATATAATGTATAGGGGATAGGCCGCCCCATCGTGCGGGGCGGCCTTTTCTGTTATCCCTTGATAAGCTCGAACGCCTGCGCGTCGGTAAATCCGGCCTTTTTCAGCTCCGAATACCAGCCGAAAAGCTGTTTTGCTTCTTTTTCCTGCTCTTCCTGTTTTCCTTCTCCGATTGTGGCCGGAATATCGAAGGCGGCGGCAATGTGCTTCATCATGTCCACCGCGTCCGCGCGCTTCTGCTCTTCGTCTTTCTGTTCCTTTTCGCGGGCGGCCTGCGCCTCCACTTCGGCAAGAATGCCCTTCGGCTCTTCACCTTCCCCGAAAATGGCCTTGTTCAGCCCTTCCGCAAGGGCTTTCCCGATCATTTCACCGAACGACGGCTTGCGCTCGTTCACTTCGTCTTCGTCATAAGATACCAAAATATCAGATTTCAGAGCGCAAAGCGGACGCACGCCCCAGTAGCCGTCGTACGCGTAGTTGTTGTTCAACGCGCCCGAAGTGTAGACACGGCGCACAAAACTTTTATAGCCGTTCCGCTCGGTTGAAAACGGGGTACAAGTCCAATAGTCTTCCGACGCTTTCGGAATGATTTTGCGGAATGCGCGGTACATCTGATCCGTGATAAGCCCGATCTTTGCGCTGTCCGTGCCGTAATCGTCTAAACCATCGTCGGAAGTCAGGTCAAGGACGATCGGCACAAACGCTTCTTTGTCCGCACCCGCGGCGGCCAGCTCTTCCAGAAAATCACCGTTCAGGAAAGCGCGGACGGAAGAGGCGGCAAAATCGTTCTTATTGTCCGTGTCGAAAGCCATGTACCGAACTTCGCCGTTTTCGTCCTTCAACACATCTTCCGCAAGACAAAGCGACATATTCGGGCGTGCGTCCAGCACAACCCACTTCACACCGCCGTATGTAACGCGGCTTTCTGCACCAAACTGTCCGATCTTTCCGGTTTTCAAAGTCTTTTCCATTTGAATAGCTCCTTTCAATTTTTCCAGCACCGCCAACACAAAGCGGGCGGCGCGTGATTGTGATATATCGGCTTTCAATTTTTCAAACGCAAGGGAAAGCCCCTGCTCCGTTTCTGCAATCGTGGGATCGTGTGCGGCCTGCTCCCGCTCGTTCAGCATGGTTCTTCGCCGCCTTCCCCGAAAAGGTCTTGCGCGATCCGGTTGTATTCCTCAAAAATCCGGTCAAAGGCGGCCTTCCACACTTCGCCATGCTCCCGATCTTCCGGCGTGGCGACATGCGCCAATTCGTGCGCGAATATTTCAACGCCTGCTGTAATTGGGATTTCTCCGGATACTTCCACAACGGGCGGTGATCCGTCTTCTGGAAAGGTTGTCGCACCGCAAGCCGCGCCGCCGCTTCCGTCTTCTACCTCCGGCACAAAATAGGCCGCGTATTCCCGTTCGGGGTAAAGGTTCTTGAAGGCCAGCGCAACCAGCGCGAACGGATCGTTTGCAAAGGGCGATACCAGCCGCCCCGCTCCCGCGGTCAACATTTCTTCCCGCCGTGGCGATATGGGCGGGTTTTGTTGTATTCGTGCTTGATCCGTATAGCCTCTTCAATGTCAATTCCGGCGTGCCCGCAATAGTCCAGAATGCGGATCACACAATCGGCCAATTCCACCGCCACGCCTTCCGGCTTTTTACTCTGTGCCGAACAAGGCGCGTCCGGATTTTCCGGATTGTATGGCCTGCTTCCGCAATGCGCGCTTCCGTCTTCTTCGCAACATACCCCGCCAGCATTGCACGGGAAGTATAGAACAGGCCGCCCGCTCCGGTATTCTTCCAAAGCCTCCGCAAGCTCCGAAACGCAAAGCATAAGGATTTCGGGCAATTCCCGTTCCTGCTCCCACCAGCCATGCGCAACGGCATTTTCATGCACCGCGGCGGCAAGATTGTTCAGCCCGCCGGGGGCGGCTCTAAATTTTTCCGATTTCAGCAAGCAACCTTCTTCATACTCAAAGAACGGGCAAGGCTGAATTCCCGTTGACGGATCGCCGCCGCAATCTTCGTCGCAAATATTCAAATATTCTTTGCGCAAGCGTTCGTAATTGTCTTTCATGGTTTGAATAGCTCCTTTCAAATTCGCCGTGTTTCGTATGCTTTTTTTAACGCCTCTTGTCCCACACTCATAATAGAAGGCGAAGCGATACGCAATAATGCGTTCACAAGCGTTCTGCACGCTATGTATTCGTTATCCCGCTTTTCGATCCAAAACGCCGCGGTTCTGAACCTGTCCGTTTTGATCCTTCTGATTTCCAACATTCCGCGCCCTCTCTTCCTGTTCAGGCTCCTTCACGCATTCGCATGTTTCGCCATAGTCAAGGTGACTTCCGCACCGATCGCAAACCTTGTACTTCACGATTTCACCGCCTTTCCGTTATAAATCACCAGCATAGAGGGGAAGGGCGCGGGATCGGCGGCGTTTCCGTCGTCGTCCGTAAATCGAAGCCGCCCACGAATAAAGCGAATTTCCGCTTTGTTGTATATAAAATCGTGGAAATAGCTTGTATCGGTGCGCGCTGGAATAAGAAGAACAATCGGCGTTCCGGCCTGTGCCTCTTCGTATGCCTTTTGAACCCACTTGCCAATTTCGCGCCCATACGGGGGATTGCAAAATACTGTACCCCCCCCCGCAACCTTCCAAGAGGATTTAAGCCCGTCCGTTTCCGGTGTGAAATATAGCGGGCATTTTGCCGTTTTGTCTGTGGCCGCCGCGTCCAGCGTGAAGCAAAATTCTTCGTTTAGTTTGTCGAAGAAGTCTTGCGGCGTACACCAGCACATATTTTTAGAGGATAACAAAGCCCTGTTCATGCGCCCGCCCTCGCTTTCTGCAATTCCCGTTCAAGGCGTTCGATCTTCCGGCGCAAGGCTCGGTTATCAGCGTTTACCCGCTCGATCTCTGCGGCCAGCTTGTCCGCGGCTGTGTCCGTTTCCTTTTGATAGTCACAAGGGCGCACAACTTCGCAAATATAAACCGTCTTGCCCGATCCGGAAAAATTGCTTTTCGTTTCCTCCGTCTGCAACACAATGTCCCGCGTGGCGCGGATTTCATCAAGCGACATCAGCACAAAACGGGAATGCCTCTGCGTCCTAATCATCGTCGCCCGCCTCGCTTTCCGGTTCAATGATTGCCCCCGTTTCCGGATCAACCTTGAATTGCCCTGCGCTCTCTGCGGCGGCCTGCCGCTCCCGCTCCTGTTCCCGAAGGTCAAGAGAAACGGCGCATTGCCGCGTCAGCTCTTGCAGGCGTTGGACGAATTGCGCGCTTATAACATCACACGGCATAATTACCGCTTGAAGCAGGAAGCCCGCTTTTGCCACGATATACGGCGCGCCGAAAGGCGTTACCCGCTCGTAAAGCTCCAACACATCAAGCACATCTGAAACGGGCGACAAATAGCGGCTTTCGATGAAAACCAGCCCGCGGCGTGTCTGCAATGGTTTCAAGGTTTTTCCGCTATACACAATCGAAAGGTTGCCTTGTTCAATGATCTTTTCGGTTGCGTCGGTGTCCTCGAAGCTGATCCCCTCCGGAATGTCACGATACCGCACAAGCCAGTCTTCGCGCTGTTTCTCCGGCACATCGAAGATCGTTAAAATGCTTTCTTCGTCCAGCTCCGGAAGGCCGGAAATAGGGTAAACCGCGCTTCCGTCGCCTATGTACTGCGATATTGTGCCGCTATCGCTGTATCGGTTGAACAAAACAACCTGTTTGTTTTTCTTGCATATCGTGGCAATGCTCTTTATCTTCATTTTCGGCGGCCTCCTTTCCAGAAGTCCCGCACGGTATCGCGGATTGTGGTTTCCGTCAGATACCAGAACAGCGGCAACCCTAAAAGCAACGCTTCGCCGCCGATCGCCTCGTATCCGCGTTCGGCAAGGGCGTACCCCTGCCCCCAACGGAAGAGAAGAACGCCCGCGGCGGTAAGGGCGGCGTATTTCAGGACGGCAAAGGCAACATTCGCCGTCAATGCGCTTCCCGCTATCCGAAAAGGGCGGGAACGGCGGCGCGTGGCCGCCTGTGTGTTTTGAATAGCTCTTTGCATGTGTGATCCTCCTTTACTCGGTTTCGCCCGCGGCAATGGCCTTCCGTAGTGTGTGCCGCTCCATTCCTTCGGCCATCAACCCCACTTTCATATAGCGGGCTTTTTCTTCCGGTGAAAGCTCTTCAATGTCCCGCGGTTTCGCTTTGTCTTCGGACGGGAAAAGATTGTTTTTGCACGCAAAAGCCGAATAGAATATTTCAAGCTCTTCTTCCATTGCCGCCCTGAAAAATGCGTAATTCGCTTCAATTTCCAACCGTTCCGCGGCGGTGCATTCTGTCCCCATCTTTTTTCGCTTGCGCCCGCTGTATGTACCAACGCACCCGAAGCCGCCCGCACCTGTTACCATGTAAATAATCTGGTTCAACAACCGCCGTTCTGTTTCTTGACTGTACGGGAGCCATGCCGTTTCGCGTCGTTCCTCTTCAAGCTCGGTTTCGCTGATCCCGTATTGCTCCATCAGGCGGGCAAGAAGGGTTTGTGCGCTCTCGCGCTCTCCGTCAATTCCCCGATCGGCAAGGGCTTTTATTTTCTTCAAAAGCTCTGCTTTATTTGACATTTTCGTCCCTCTCTTTCAAAGCGGCGGCGCGTGGTTCTCCGCAATTCGGGCAAAAATTGAATTGTTCATGTTCCGGAAAGCGGTAACTACCGCCCGCGTTCGCTATCCGCGCGCCGTATCCGTCAACTTCACACCGCGACGCGCCAAAATCAAATTTCCTGCAAAATTCGCACATATCTTCGCCCCCTTAATATTTGCCGTAAACAATTACGGCCATATAAGGACGATCGGTTTTCGTGGCTGTTACAATGGCTGTATTGATCCACGATACCCGCAAGAAGTCGCGTGCCGCTCTCTTCGCCAACCTCCACACCGCCCGCGCGTCGTCTTCTCCGAACTCTGCGACGGCTTCAAGGCTGAATTCGCATACTTTGACAATCCTTCCGTAAGGCTTGCGTGCGGGGCGTTCTTTCATGTATTCTTTGTTTCCCTCTTTGCACTTGATAATTTCGAGCGGGCGGGGAAATTTCCAGCCGTCGCCCTGCTTGTCCTGTTTCTGCTTTGACATAGTTTGAATAGCTCCTTTCAATTAACTGTCGTACGGATTTTTCAAGCTCCAATCCCAAAACGCGCCGCCTTCGTATTCCGTCCTGAAATGGTTTACTTCTCCGTCACCTGTGAAGAATACATATTCAGCAGGAAGAACGCGGCCAACCTCGCCGCCTTCCCGTTTTTCCCGCTCCCACCGTGTCAGCACATCGGCGGCAATCGCCTTGAATTCCTCTGTTGCCGGATAGTCCGGCGAATATCCGGCGAATTGGTGCGGCTGTGTTACCACTTCGGCCACGGTATCTGGCCAGCCTTCCGCGTCAACACGGTTCAGAACGCACCACACAACCGCCGCTTTGTGCATATCCGAAGGAACGCCGCGGGCTTCTCCCCATATCAGACGCGCCAGCATTTCAACTTCCGCTTCGTCCGGTATGTACGGATCGGGCGTAGGTGTCAGCGCGTCCGCTTTTGGTGCGTTCCCCTTGTCCCGCTCGGCCTCTTCAAGCGTATGTGCGGGCAACGCTTGATCCTGCCCGCCGGGGCTGTCTGCCTCCATCGGAACCACCGCCGCAACCGCCACGGCGAAGGCGCACCCGACAACCGCCACGGCCAGAAGCAGAAAGGGAAGAGGCGAACGGCGGCGTTGCCTGCGCTTTACGCCCCGTTCCATATCTTTTCGACCTCTGCGCGGCACGCTTCAAGCCCGTTTTCGCTAACCCAATCTTGCAAGGCTTCGCGCCGTTCTTTTCGTAATCTCTCTTCTTCTGCCTCGAATTCTTCTTGCAATGTTTCCGGATCGTGAAGCTGGAATGCGCGCCCATATCCATTCAAGCAAACTTCAATCAGAATGCACCCCGTCCCGCCGTAGGTATCCGGCGCGATCCGCACGCGCATATTGCCAAGCCGCATTGTGTAGTAGTCCGGCAACGCGTTTTCTTCCCGCTGAATGCCCTTTGCTGTTCCGAATTCCTGCAAAGCCAATTCCCGCGCCTTCTTCAAGGTCAGCTTCACACCACCGCGCAACGGGCTTTTGCGGTGTTCCCGCCTAAAAATCGCCGCTTGCACTTCGTCGGTTCTCTTTTGCTTTCTTTTCATAGTTTGAATAGCTCCTTTCGCGCCTATCGCGCTTTCAGCTTTAACCACCATTCCGGATTATTCCGGAACTTCTCATGCGGACAATATGTGCAGTCCGTAGAAGGGCATTTCCGGCAATACCGTTTGTGAAATTCGTCGTCCCACGGCCCTTCTAAAATCGGCAACCCCCGAAGGAACGCCCCAAACTCCGCGGGGGATTGTGTCAGCTTTTCAAAATTAGTCACCGTCAAAACCTCCCGTTCAGCTCCCGCCGTTTGCCTGTGCCGCCCCGCGGCGGCCTCTACGCTTGAAGTTTTCCCGAACCACCGCTTGCGCCCGCTCCGCGCTGTAAACTTCGCGTTGTGCCGCGTCCACTTCTCCGGTATAGCCTCGTTGCAATTCGTGGTAGATCGTCGCGGTATGCACGCCAAGCCGCGCGGCGATTTCAAGCGGGCGATCCCCGCGGGCGTGCCACGCCTCGATCTTCTTTCGATCCTCAAAATCCAGATACCTATAATTTCCCGCCATGTCTTCACCCCGTTTCTATTGCGGTTTATCGTGGTTTGTGGTATAAAAAAATAAATGCGGAAGGTTCGTAATTCCCGTTCGGGGGAATTCGTTTCCTTTCGCATTTAATATTACAACCCACATTAAGCAAACTTTAATACTTTTTTCGTTTTCTTCCCTCTCACGGTATGATAGAATAAGCACATATCGATGGAAAAATTCAGAAAAGGCGGGAACCTGATGGACACACATTTTGACTGCCTGGTCATCGGCGCGGGCTACGCCGGTTCGGTGGCCGCCCGGGAGATGGCAGAGCGGGGCGGCCGGCGGGTCCTGGTGCTGGAGCGCCGCGGCCATGTGGGCGGCAACGCCTATGACTGCCTTGACGAGCATGGGATTCTCATTCATAAATACGGCCCGCATATCTTCCACACCTCTGAGCGGAGAGTCTTTGATTACCTCTCCCGCTTCACCGGCTGGCGGGATTACCAGCACCGGGTGGTGGCCAACGTCCACGGCCGTTTTCTGCCGGTCCCCTTCAATCTCGCCTCCCTCCATATGGCCTTTCCCAAAGAGAAGGCCGCCCGGCTGGAGGACAAGCTTCTCTCCGCCTATAGCGCCAACGCCAGAGTCACCATCCTGTCGCTGCGGGAAAATACCGATCCCGAGCTGCGGGAGGTGGCGGATTATGTCTACGAAAATGTATTCGTTCACTACACCATGAAGCAGTGGGGGCAGACCCCTGAGGAGATCGACCCGGCCACCACGGCCCGGGTCCCCGTCCTTCTCAGCCGGGACGACCGGTATTTCCAGGACCCCTATCAGGGAATGCCCCTGGAGGGCTATACCCCGCTGTTCCAGCGTATGCTGGATCATCTCCGCATCACCGTGGAGCTGGGGGTGGACGCCCGTGAACGGATGGCGCTGGAGGACGGCGTCATCCGCCTGGACGGCGAGCCCTTTGCCGGCCCGGTCATCTACACCGGCGAGGTGGACGAGCTCTTTTCCTTCCGTTTCGGCCATCTGCCCTACCGCACACTGGACTTTGATTTTGAGACGCTGGAGGTGGACCGGTTCCAGCCCACGGCCACGGTGAACTATACGGTGAGTGAGGACTATACCCGCATCACCGAGTATAAGCAGCTCACCGGGCAGGTGGTGCCCGGGAGGACCACCATCATGAAGGAGTACTCCCGGGCCTATACCGGTTCTCCCGGCGAGATCCCTTACTACGCCGTCATCAGCCCGGAAAACAACGCCCTCTACGGTCGGTACCGGGACCTGGCCGGCGGCTTTTCCAACCTTCACCTACTGGGCCGGCTGGCCGAGTATAAATATTATAATATGGATGCCATCGCGCTGCGAGCCCTGACCCTGTGCGACGGTATCCTGGAGCAATAGGAGCGGATTTTGTGAAATTGCTGACATTCGCGGTCCCCTGTTATAATTCTCAGGCTTACATGGAGCACTGTGTCGAGACGCTTCTGGAAGGCGGCGACGACGTGGAGATCATCCTTGTGGATGACGGCTCCAAGGACGATACCGGTGCCATCGCCGACCGATATGCCGCCCAATACCCCGATATCGTCCGGGTGGTGCACCAGGAAAACGGGGGTCACGGCGAGGGGGTCAATCAGGGGCTCCGCCGGGCCCAGGGGCTCTACTACAAAGTGGTGGACTCCGACGACTGGGCCGACGTGGACGCCCTCCGCAAGGTCATTGCCAAGCTGCGGGAGTTCTCCCAGATGGAGCAGCCCGTGGACATGCTGGTGTGCAACTACGTCTACGAGCATGTGGAAGACCAGACGCAGAAGGTCATGCGGTACACCAACGTCTTCCCACAGAATCGGGTCTTCACCTGGGATGAGATCGGACGGTTCCGCCCCTCCCAGTATCTGCTGATGCACTCGGTTTTCTACCGTACCCAACTGCTCCGAGGCTGCGGCCTAGAGCTTCCCAAGCACACCTTCTATGTGGACAACATCTTTGTCTACCAACCCCTTCCCTTTGTCAAGACTCTCTACTATATGGATCTGGACTTTTACCGCTACTTCATCGGCCGGGCCGATCAAAGCGTGAACGAGCAGGTGATGGTGAAGCGGGTGGACCAGCAGCTCCGGGTGACCCGGATCATGATCGACTCCCACAACCTGAGGAGCGTCGCCGCGCAGCACCGCCGGCTGAGCCGGTATATGTTCAACTACCTCTCCATGATGATGACCATCTCCTCCGTTTTCCTCATCATTGACGGCTCTCCCGAGGCGCTGGGCAAAAAGACGGAGCTGTGGGAATATCTGCGGACGGTGGATAGCGGCATCTACCACAAGATGAAATACCGCTCCATCAGCGCCGTGGGCAACTTTCCCGGTTACCAGGGCCGGAAGCTCTCCGTGCGTCTCTACCGCCTGGCCCGGCGCATCTATAAGTTCAATTAGGACTTGCCTGCAGATTGGACATGGGCCGAAGGCCTGCGGGCCAGCCATTTTCAGCAGGGCCTAACGCAGTCTGTACGCGCGGCCCGCGTCCCCGGTAGAAAGGAGGTCCGCCATGAACCTGTGGCTCATTCCCCCGCTGACCCTGGCCGCCCTGGCGGCGGCCCTGTACCTGATCTTCTACTGGACTGTCCGGCGGCGGGATCTGGTCCGCCGCCCCGTGGAGCGTCAGGTGGGCTACGGCTTCAAGCGGGCCCTGCTCATCTATCAGCCCTCCAACCGGGGGCGGAACAACGCCATCGCCTGGGCGCTGGCCCGGGCCCTGGCCAGGGCGGGCCATACGGTGACGGTGAACTACCCCTCCCCCGTCCTCCAATATGACCCCATGGAATATGACCTTCTGATCTTCGGAGGCAGCGCCTATATGGGCGAGGTGGGACGCCCCCTGAAAAATTACCTCTCCTCGCTCCGCTTTAGGGGCAAGAAGGTCCTGCTCTTTGTGGTGGGAGAGCTGGAGCGCGCGCCCGAAATGGCCGGCCTGCGGCTCTGTGTTCCCGCCGGGAACCAGGTCCGTTCCATCAAGATCCGTCCCGGCCAGGAAAAGCAGCTCAGCCAATTCGCGCTGGGGTAGTATGAGGCAAGAGGCGCCGTCCGCCTCTTGCTTTTTTTTTCGTTTCCGGGTAAAATAATGGCACTGTCAGAAGGAGGTCCGATGTAAATGACCCGTGACGAAGCCTTTGAATTTCTGGACCGCGCCGCCCGCGGCATCGCGGAAATGTTCGGCTCCTCCTGTGAGACTCTGGTCCACGATATGGGCGTGCCCACCCACCCCATTCTGTCCATTTATAACGGGCATGTCTCCGGCCGGGAGGTGGGCTCCACCTTGGATATCCTGGGCACCGCCCGGGAGCTGGACCCCGAGGCCCGGAGCAGCGATCAGGTGAACCTGTATGCCACCACCCCCTCCGGCCAGCAGATCAAATCCTCCACCTTTCATCTCATCGGAGAGGACTACAATCTGGCCCTGGGCATCAACTTTGACTACACCTCCCTTGTCTACGCCAATCGCATTCTGGTGGACCTGATGAGTGCGGAGGCCGACCTCAAGACCGCCCTGTGGCAGGGCGGTGACTCCGCCCTGGCCGACCTTTTCGACGAGTGTCTCTCCGCCGTGGGAAAGCCCGTGGATGCCCTGAGCAAGGCGGACCGCCTGAAGATCGTGGCCATGATGGACCAGAAAAACGCGTTTTCCTACCGGAAATCGGTGCCCTTTGCCGCCCGGCGGCTGGGCGTGAGCCGCTACACGGTGTACAAATATCTCGACGAGCTGGCCCAGCGGGAGGGAGCCCCTCACGCGTAATGCAGCGCATGGGTATCCGGCCCGTCTTTTCAGGAAAGGAAGCATCAATTATGTATCAAAAAGAAATCGAGGCATATTGGAACGACCCTGCTCGGGAGCGGGAGCTGGTCGCCGCCATCTCCCGGCTGGTGGGCGTTAAGAGCGTGAAGGGCGAGGCCGAACCCGGCAAGCCCTTTGGCCCGGGCCCTGCCGCCGCGCTTACGGAGGCCCTGTCCCTCTGCAAAGAGTTGGGGTTTGCTGTCACCGACTATGACCACTATGTCGGCCTTGCCGACCTCAACGACAAGGAGACCCGGCTGCACATCCTGGGCCACTTGGACGTAGTGGGCGAGGGCTCCGGCTGGTCCACCGATCCCTATACCTGTGTGGAGCGGGACGGAATTCTCTATGGCCGCGGCGTCTCCGACGACAAGGGCCCCGTAGTCTGCGCCCTCCTGGCCATGAAGGCGGTCCGTGAGCTGGGACTCCCCGTGAGCGCCAACGCCCGGCTGATCCTGGGCACCGATGAGGAGAGCGGTTCCGCCGACATCGCCTATTATTACGCCCGGGAGCCTTACGCCCCCTACGCCTTTACCCCAGATGCCGATTTCCCTGTCATCAACATCGAGAAGGGACATTACCATCCCGATTTCGGCGCGCGGTGGGAGCGCTCCGGCGCGCTTCCCCGGGTGGCCGCCATGACCGGCGGTTTCCGTCAGAATGTGGTTCCCCCCGAGGCCGAGTGTATGATCCTGGGCCTCTTTGACCGGGACGTCCAGTCCGCCTGTGACGAAGTGGCCCGGACCACCGGCGCGTCCTTCCTGGTAAACGGCTCCGCCAGCGGCTGCCACATCCACTGTGAGGGCAAAAATGCCCATGCCGCCTCCCCCGACGACGGTATCAACGCCATCGCCGCCCTCCTGGAGGTATTGGCACGCCTCCCTCTGGCCGACTGCGGCAGCACAAAGGCCGTCCTGGCCCTACACACCCTCTTCCCCTTTGGGGACAATCGCGGCAAGGCCCTCGGCATCGCCCAGGAGGATGCCGAGTCCGGCCCCCTTACCCTGAATTTTGCGCTTCTCACCCTCACAGAGACCGGCTTTACCGCCAAATTTGACGTGCGGTTCCCCATCTGTGCCACGGAGGAAACCTGCAAGAAGGCCTGTGAGGCCGCTTTCGCGGGCTATGGCATCTCGGTCACCGGCGACCCGGACATGACCACCGTCCACTGCGTCCCCCGGGATTCCGAGCTGGTCCAGACTTTGCTGCGGTGCTATGCCGATTATACCGGCGTGGAAAACCCCCAGCCCATCGCCATCGGCGGCGGCACCTATGTCCACGATATCCCCGGCGGCGTGGCCTTCGGCTGTGATTTCCCCGGCTTTGACCCCAAGATGCACGCTGCCGACGAGCAGGCCAGCATCCCGAACCTCCTTCTCTCCTGCAAGATCTTCACCCAGGCTATCGCGGAGCTGTGCCGGTGATGGGAAGGCTGCGCGGGCGCGCCGCCGCCCTGACCGCCGCGGCCCTTCTCTGTCTGAGCCTCACGGCCTGCGGGGAGACAAAGATGACCGTCTTCGACGCCACCGCTTACGTGAAGGGCGTGCTGGACGAGACCTACAAGGGGACCTGGAACAATGCCTTTCTGGATCTGGTGGAGCTCACCGATGGGGAGGCCCAGGACGCCTACGAGGCGTCCCTGGAGCAGGAGTACCGGCGGTTTGCCTACCAGTTTGACCTGGACGAGAGCGCCCTTACGGAGGAGACCCGACAGGCGGTGTTGGATCTTCTCGCGGAGGTCTGCGCCAAGGCACAGTACAGCGTCCAGGAGGCCGTGCCCCTGGACGACACCCGATACGCCGTGGAAGTCTCCGTCCGTCCCCTGGACCTCTTTCTTCAGGTCCGTGAGGACAGTTTGGCGGATTATCAGGAGGCGTTCGCCCGGAAATACGCCGATACTGACCTCGACGCGCTCTCGCAGGACGAACAGGAACAATTCCGCACGGACTATGAAAACGACTGGGCCATGGGCATTGTATCCCTCTGCCGGGACGCCCTGGGACTTTTGAACCAACTGGATGTCGTCCCCATCCTGGTGTTGGTGGCCCCCGATGACGACGGCCTCTATTCCATGGGCGACAACGACTTTTCCAACCTCTCCGCACTGATTCTTCCCTACTGAAAAAGCCCCCC
>CDZQ01039769.1_pt1 | contig 54243 bp, 49 predicted proteins | sample 554831 | NCBI WGS metagenome assembly CDZQ01 (sample SAMEA3182112, study PRJEB8094) | gut metagenome | biome: human; feature: gut; material: Stool; isolation source: human stools | place: Canada | collected 2013-05-06 | reverse complement strand
CCCCTGGGGGACATGTGCATCTCCCTGGAGCGTGCCAAGGCCCAGGCCCAGGAATACGGCCACAGCCTGGAGCGGGAGTTGAGCTATCTGGCGGTGCACTCGGTGCTCCACCTGCTGGGGTATGACCATGTGGACGAGGGTCCCCAGAAGGCCCAAATGCGGGAGCGGGAGGAGGCCATTTTGGGCCGGCTGGGCATCACCCGGGAATAGGAGACCGGGGGAAAGGCGGTCGTTCTCACGGCTGATGCCTGCGTGTCAGTGAAAAAAGAGAAAGAGAGGAAACATTCTGTGACTGTTTGGGAAAAACGTCTGCCCGGTATCGGGCTTTGTCTGGCCATCGCTCTGGTGGCCTGGTTCGTGGTGGAGCTGTTGCCCGTGCTGGAGGTGATGGGTTCAGCGGTGCTGGCCATCCTCATCGGCATGGTGGGCTGCGCCGTGATTAAAAACAGGGCCGCTGTCCGGGAGGGAGTGAAGGACGGCGTGGCCTTCACCTCCAAAAAGGTGCTGCAATACGCGGTCATCCTCCTGGGGTTTGGGCTGAACCTGCGGCAGATCGGCCAGGTGGGCCTGACCAGCCTGCCCATCATCCTGTGCACCATCTCCACCGCCCTGATCGTGGCTTTCCTCATGTCCAAGGCGCTGCACGTGCCGGGGAAGACCGCCACGCTCATTGGGGTGGGGTCCTCCATCTGCGGCGGCTCGGCCATCGCCGCCACCGCCCCGGTGATCGAGGCGGATGATGAGGAAATCGCCCAGTCCATCTCGGTGATCTTCCTGTTCAATGTGCTAGCCGCCCTGATCTTCCCCACCCTGGGAGGGGTCATCGGGCTGTCGGACACGGGCTTCGGCCTGTTCGCGGGCACCGCGGTGAACGACACCTCTTCCGTCACTGCCGCCGCCTCCACTTGGGATACCCTGCATAACACCGGGGGTGCGGTGCTGGAGTACGCCACCATTGTCAAGCTCACCCGCACCCTGGCTATCATCCCCATCACCCTGGTGCTGGCCCTGTGGCGGGTGCGCAAGGCGGAGCGTAGCGGTCAGAGCAGCGGCGTGAAGGTCTCTGCCAAGTCGGTGTTCCCCATGTTTATTTTGTACTTTGTGCTGGCCTCGGTCATCACCACCATTGCGACCTCAGTGCTGACCGGAGGCGCTCTGGAGGCAGCCAACGAGGTCTTCTCCTTCCTTAAGACCCTGAGCAAGTTCTTCATCGTCATGGCCATGGCGGCCATCGGCCTGAACACCGACGTGGTCAAGCTGGTCAAGACCGGCGGCAAGCCCATCCTGATGGGCGCCACCTGCTGGGTGTGCATCGCCCTGGTGAGCCTGGGGATGCAGCACCTGCTGGGGATCTGGTAAGACCAAGAGATACATAGCTGTGAACGCGCGGAGAAAGAGAGGGGGACACAAATGAAATATGTCATCGGCGGGGGAGTGGCCTCGGTCTTTCTCGTCTATGCCATCCTGATGGTGTTGGGGAGTATTGGCGGGAGTGGGGCCATCGAGCTGCTGGCACTGCTGCTCCTCATGGCTCTGCCCGGCATGGTGGCGGGGGCCTTCTACGCCGGGCGGGAACAGCGGGAGAAGGAACACGATGCGCTGAAGCAGGAACTGGCCGCCCTCCGAGCCATGCTGGAAAAGCGGGACGAGCCGGAGGATAGCTGCCCGGCGGAACAGACAGGCAATACCCCCGAATAAAAACGCTCAAGAAAGTTGAGGATCATCTTATGTCAGACATCAAAAAATGTGGAATTATTACCCTGTGCGGACGGCCCAACGTGGGCAAGTCCACCCTGACCAACACTCTGGTGGGGGAGAAGGTGGCCATCGTATCCTCCAAGCCCCAGACCACCCGCAACCGCATCTGCGCCATTTTGAACCGGGGGGACAGCCAGTTTGTCTTTGTGGACACCCCAGGGCTGCACAAGGCCCGCACCCGGCTGGGTGATTATATGGTGAAGGTGGTGCGCCAGAGCGTGGCCGACGTGGACGGGGTGTGCCTGCTGGTGGAGCCCATCGCCCATATCGGCCCGCCGGAGGAGGAGCTGATCGGGCGCATCAAGGCCCTGGGGGCCCCGGCGGCCTTGGTCATCAACAAGATCGACACCGTGGAAAAAGAGGACCTGCTGGCTGTCATGGACGTGTATGGGCAAGCCCATGAGTGGGACGCGGTGGTGCCCATCTCCGCTCGCACTGGCGACGGGGTGGACGAGCTGCTGGAGGTGCTCTCCTGCTGGCTGCCCGAGGGGCCGCGGCTGTTCCCCGACGATATGGTCACCGACCAGCCCGAGCGGCAGATCATGGCGGAGATCGTCCGAGAGAAGCTGCTGCGCAACCTGGACAAGGAGATCCCCCACGGCACCGCCGTGGAGGTGACGAAGTTTTCCCAGCGGGACAACGACATCATCGATTGCCACGTGACCATCTACTGTGAGAAGGAGTCTCACAAGGGCATCATCATCGGCAAGAAGGGCGCCATGCTCAAGAAGATCTCTACCCAGGCTCGGGAGGACATGGAGACCTTCATGGGCGCCAAGGTCTATCTGGAAACCTGGGTGAAGGTCAAAGAAAACTGGAGAGATAATCTCAATGCCATCCAGAATTTCGGTTACACGGAGGACTGAAATTTTAGCGAGATGTTGCGCCGGCTTTCTGGCGTGCAAGAGCCGGCCGCCGGAGCTACGGCGGAATGAGACAGGTCATGGAGGAATCGGAGTTGCTTCAGATCATCACAGCGGTGGACGAGGATGCGGTAAAGCGCCTGTTGGATGTTTACCGGGAATCCATGGACCAACTAGTGGGAGGCTTTGAAAGCCCCGCCGCGATGGAGCGGGAATATGGGGCTTTTCTAAGGGAATTTGTCCGCTGCCCGGGTCAGCTGCTTCTGGTAGAGCAGGCGCAGGAGCGGTGGGTTAGCGCCTTGCGGACGGTGGAAGTCCAACCGGGGCAGTGGTTTATCGAGGCGGTGGAGACTGCTCCCCAGAACCGGGGCAAGGGATGGGGAAAAGCGCTGATGCTCCATGCGGTGCAAGAGTTGGAGCGCCGGGGAGCCAGGGAGCTGTTCAGTCTCATCCACCCGGACAATGGTCCGTCCATCGCTGTCCATGAGGCCGTCGGTTTTGTGGCCACGGGGCGTGCTCCGGTGAATGGCTGGGGGGAGCGGGAGGACAGGTGCATTCTCTATGCCCTGCGCCCCGATGTCCGTCAGGAGGAGACAGCGCCATGCATCTGACCACAAAAGCCCTGGTGCTCAGGGAAGTGAACTACAAGGAAGCGGACAAGATCCTCACCGCCCTCACCGCAGATGAGGGTAAGATGACCGTATCCGCCCGGGGGGTGCGCCGGAAGAGCGGCGCCACCGCGGCGGCCTGCCAGCAGCTGTGCTGGGGGGAGTTCACCCTGTACGAGTACCAGGGGCGCTGGGCGGTGAAGGAGGCAGCGGCGGAGCGTCGGTTTGAAGGGGTGCGGGGAGACCTGGAGAAGCTGGCCCTGGCCAGTTATTTTGCCGAGGTGACCGAGACGCTGGCCGAGGAGGGCCAGCCGGAGCCGGAGTTGCTGTCCCTCACCCTTAACAGCCTTCATGCCTTGGACAAGCTGTCCCTGCCCCCCACCCAGGTCAAGACGGCCTTTGAGTGGAAGGCCATGGCTCTGGCCGGGTACGAGCCTATGACGGACGGCTGCGCCGTCTGCGGCCGGGAGCCGCCGGAAAGCCCCCAGATCCATCTGGGGGAGGGGGTGGTCCACTGTGCCCCCTGCCGGGAGGAGGTGGGGGAGGGCATCTCCATGCCCCTGTCTCCCTCCGCCCTGGCTGCCCTGCGCCACATCGTGGGCGGCGACCCGAAACGGCTGTTCTCCTTCCGGGTGGACGAGGCATCCCTGAGCCAGCTGGCCCAGGCGTCGGAGGCCTACCTCATGACTCGGCTGGAGCGGGGGTTCCGGACGCTGGACTTTTATAAGACATTGACACTGAGCCGCTCAGGCGGCTGATACCGGAGTTATGACTATGATAGAACTGTTTGAAAAATCCATGAATACCCTGGAGCTGCCCCGGGTGCTGGATATGCTGGCGGGGGAGGCGGTGACTGACGAGGGCAAGGAGCTGTGCCGCGCCGCCCGGCCCTCCGACGACCCGGCGGAGGTACACCGTCTCCAGAGCCAGACCTCCGCGGCTTTCGACATGCTGGTCAAGCGGGGCACGCCTAGCTTTTCCGGGGTGCGGCCGGTGGCCGCCGCCCTCCAGCGGGCGGACCGGGGGGGCAGCCTCAACACCCGGGAGCTGCTGGACATCGCCCAAGTACTGCGGTGCGCCCGGACTGTCAAGGAGTACGGCACCGGCGAGGCCGCGGCCAAGACGGTGCTGGACGGCTACTTCTACAACCTCACCGCAAACCGCTTTTTAGAGGACAAGATCACCGGCTCCATTCTCAGCGAGGATGAGATCGCCGACTCCGCCTCCCCGGAACTGGCGGACATCCGCCGCCACATCCGGGCGGCGGCGGGCAAGGTGCGGGATGTGCTCAACCGGCTGATCTCCTCCAACCAGTCCAAGTACCTCCAGGAGGCCATCATCACCATGCGGGGGGGGCGCTATGTGGTGCCCGTCAAGAGCGAGCACAAGAACGACATCCCGGGCCTGGTCCATGATGTGTCTGGCTCCGGGGGCACCTTCTTCATCGAACCTATGGGCGTGGTTAACGCCAACAACGAGCTGCGGGAGCTCCAGGCCCGGGAGGAGAAGGAGATTGAGCGTATCCTGGCGGAGCTGTCCGCCGACTGTGCCGGTTTCCAGGATGACATCGCCCAGGACTACCAGCTGCTGGTGGCCCTGGACGCCATCTTCGCCCGGGGCAAGCTGTCCTCCCGAATGGGGGCCATGGAGCCCGCCCTGGGGGACTATATCGAGCTGCGAAAGGCCCGGCACCCCCTATTGGACCCCAAGACCGCCGTGCGCAACGACCTGTATCTGGGGAAAGACTTCGACACTCTGGTGATCACCGGCCCCAACACCGGCGGCAAGACCGTCACCCTCAAGACCCTGGGCCTGCTCACCCTTATGGCCCAGTGCGGCCTGCACATCCCCACTAGCGACGGCTCCACCATCCGGGTGTGCTCCACGGTGCTGGCGGACATCGGGGACGAGCAGTCCATCGACCAGTCCCTGTCCACCTTCTCCTCTCACATGGTAAACATCGTGGCCATTTTGGAGCAGGCAGACGACCGAGCCCTCATCCTCTTTGACGAGTTGGGGGCGGGCACCGACCCGGTAGAGGGCGCGGCCTTGGCCGCCGCCATCATCGAGTCAGTCCGGGGCATGGGGGCCCTGGTGGCCGCCACCACCCACTATGCCGAGCTGAAGGTGTACGCCATGTCCACCGCTGGGGTGGAGAACGCCTCCTGTGAGTTCGACGTGGAGACCCTGGCTCCCACCTACCGGGTGCTCATCGGCGTGCCGGGCAAGTCCAACGCCTTTGCCATCTCCCGGCGGCTGGGGCTGCCGGACAGTATCATCCAGAAGGCCGCCGACCGCATCGACGCGGAAAACGTCCGGTTTGAGGACGTGCTCAGTCAGCTGGATATCCAGCGCCAGGCTATGGAGAAGGAGCGGGAAAAGGCCGAGCAGCTGCGCTGGGAGATGGAGCGGGACCGGGCCCAGGCCCAGGAGTACCGCGCCCGCATCGAGGAAGAGCGCAGAAAGGCCACGGAAAAGGCCCAGGCGGAGGCCCGAGCCATTATCGATCAGGCCCGGGATACCGCCGACCAGGTGTTCAAGGAGCTCAACGACATGCGCCGCCGCCAGGAGCAGGCCAGAGAGTGGGTGGACGACAACGAGGAGCGCTCCGACCTGCGCCGTCGGCTCAACGAGGCGGAGAACGCCCTGGGAGGCCGGAAGGAGGACCTGCCGGCGCCGCCGCCCACCCGGGACGCGGTGGCGGGCGATACGGTGGAACTCTTAAAGACCGGCACTCAGGCGGAGGTGACGGAGGTGAACAAGGACGGCACCCTCCAGCTCCAGGCGGGCATTTTGAAGCTCAAGGCCCGCCAGGACGAGGTGCGGGTGCTGGAGGACGTCACCGCCCGGAAGAAGCAGAGCGAAAAGGACAAGCGCCGGGCCTCCGGCGTCAAGCACGAGTTCCGTGCCGCCGCGGCCAAGGCAGAGCTGGACCTGCGAGGGATGATGGTGGACGAGGCCCTGGGGGCGGTGGATCTATTCTTAGACAACGCCCTCATGGGGAAGCTGGAGACAGTGACCATTATCCACGGCAAGGGCACCGGCGCTCTGCGCAAAGCAGTCCGGGACCACCTGCGCCACAGTCGCTATGTGAAAGAGTTCCGCCCTGGCGCTTACGGCGAGGGAGAGGATGGCGTCACCGTGGTGACGCTGAGGTGAGGCGCCCGCATCTTAATGAAGAGGGAAGATCCTGATATGCGGCGCAGTCCAAAGAGCTGGCATGAGAAAGGACTGCCGCTCAAAGGGTGTCGACTCTTGATTTGCAGAAGTAGAATATGGCGGTTTCCGCAAAGGGCTCATATGCAATTTGTGAATTTTGACGTTGACGGTTGGGGCGAAATTTGGTATGCTTACAATGAAAGAGCGCGACTGCGCTGTACGGATCACAGCGGATGGGTAAGGGCCCGTTGAAATCCGCAGTTTTAGGGGGAACCGATATGTTTATGAAGGAAGCCACTGTAAACAATCAGGTCGGTCTGCATGCCCGCCCTGCCACATTCTTTATCCAGAAGGCCAATGAGTTCAAAAGCTCGATCTGGGTGGAAAAGGATGAACGCCGGGTCAACGCCAAGAGCCTGTTGGGTGTCCTTTCCCTGGGAATCGTAAAGGGGACCACGATCTCCCTCATCGCGGACGGCCCCGATGAGGAGGCCGCAATCAACGCCCTGGTGGAGCTCATCGGTTCGGATTTTTCTGAGTAAGATGTACTGAGATGAGAAAAAGCGCCGCGGGATGCGGCGCTTTTTTCGATGTATCAGGACTCTGATGGGGAAGAACCCACAGAAGAAGGAGGCGGCATGATGCGGGTCATCACCGGAACCGCCCGGGGCAAGCGGCTCAGAGAGTTGCCCGGGCTGGACACCCGGCCCACTACCGACCGGGTAAAGGAAGGCCTGTTTAACATTATCCAGTTTGACGTCGAAGGGCGGCGGGTGCTGGACCTGTTCGCCGGAACAGGACAGCTGGGCATTGAGGCCCTCAGCCGCGGAGCCTGCCGCTGCGACTTTGTGGACCAGGCCCTGGCAGCGGTCAAAGTGGTGCGGGAGAACCTGCGCTCCTGCGGTCTGGAGAGGCAGGCCGCCGTCTACCAGAGGGATTTTCTGGACTTTTTGAAGGGAACCCAGGAGAAGTACGACCTGGTGTTCCTGGACCCTCCCTACGCCTCTGGCGATTTGGAGCGGGCGCTGGAATATATTGCCGAGATTGACATTGTGTCAAGAAATGGTATAATAATCTGCGAAAGTCCGGCGGACCGCCGTTTGCCGGCGTTGGCGGCCCCCTATGAAAAGGGGCGCGACTATCGGTACGGGAAGATTAAGCTGACCCTGTACCGCAGGAGTGTTTGACCATGAAACGAGCTATTTATCCCGGCAGCTTTGATCCGGTCACTCTGGGTCATCTGAATATCATCAAGCGGGCCGCGGCCATGTTCGACGAGCTGATCGTATGCGTCAGCGTCAATTCCAGCAAATCCGCCGGGCTGTTTACCCCGGAGGAGCGGGTGGAGCTGATCCGGAAGGTTACGGAAGATATCCCCAACGTGCGGGTGGACTGCTCCCGGGAGCTGCTGGCCGCCTATGCCAAGCGCAATCGGGCTCGGGTGCTGGTAAAGGGCCTGCGGGCGGTGTCCGACTACGAGGCGGAGATCCAAATGGCGATGGTCAACGCCAAATTGTACCCGAAGCTGGACACGATCTTTTTGTATACCAGTCCCAAGTACGCCTACTTAAGCTCCACCGTGGTCAAGGAGATGGCCCGATATGGGGCGGACCTGTCTGATTTTGTGCCCCGGCAGATCATCGGAGAGGTTCAGGAAAAAATGAATTTCATCACACAGGAAAAGGAGTGAGCGCGATGGCCACAGGTGTGGAAGAACTGGTGGATATGCTGTTCGATATGATCGACGAAGCAAAAAATGCGCCGTTGAGCAGCGAAAAGTGCATCATTGAGCGGGACAAGGCCCTGGATTTGCTGGATGACATCAAGGCCCAGTTCCCGGTAGAGCTGGCCGAGGCACGGAAGATCCTCAACGCCCGCAATGAGTATGTGGCCGCCGCCAAACGGGAGGCTGATGAGATCCGTAAACGGGCGGAGATCGAGGCCGGGCAGATGGTCAGCGAGGACCGAGTCATGAACCAGGCCAGACAGAAAGCCAACGAGCTGGTGGCTCAGGCTGAGGTGAAGGCCAAGGAGGTTCGCCGCGCGGCCAACGAGTACTGCGAGGATGTGCTGCGCCGGACGGAGGAGGCCCTGTCCGACGCACACAGTGAGATGCGCCAGGTGCGTTCCCGGTTCCGCTCCGCCGTGGGCGGCTCCACCTCAACGCCCTCTCAAGGAGGCAACAGCCGCATGTACGATGCGGAGGCCGACCAGTAACCGTGGGCGGCGGAGAGTAGACATAAAAATTTTTTTACGGCCACGCGCCGGCATGCACCGCATGCCGGCGCGTTTCTTTTTGTCCCTGAAATACAAAATATTGTGGTCATGGAGATGAATGGACACAATACTCGGAAAGCATAGGGAAGGAACGGGATAGAACGGATGTTTTCCAGGCTGAAGGGAACCTGAAATCCGCTGGAATACCAAGGTTTTCCTTAAAAAAAGTGCTTGCTTTTTTTAGAGGGGCGGGGTATACTAAAACCACTATTGGAGTGAAATGGAGTAATATAGCCTAAATACGGAGTGAAATGGAGGGAAAGAGATGACCGGCACCTATGAGCACAGCATCGACAGCGCCGGCCGTCTTATCGTGCCTGCCAAACTCCGGGAAGAGCTGGGCTCCACGTTTTATCTGGCAGTGGGGGTTAAGGAGAACCTGACCCTCTATCCCATGGCCGCCTGGAACAAGCTCCAGGAGCGGGTGACCAACCTGACCACTGCACAGGCGGCCTCCATGGATGTGTTCTTTGCCTCCGCCCAGCTGTGCGAGGCGGACAAGCAATGGAGATTTCAGGTGCCTGGTTATCTGAAGGACTATGCCAAGATTGACCGGGATGTGGTCATCACCGGCAACAACGACCGGGCCCAGATCTGGAGCGCGGACAACTGGAAGGCCAAGACCCAGCAGCAGCTCAATCCCGAGACAATTTCTGCACTGCTGGAAGGGCTGGGAATCTGAGATATGGAACTGACGCACAAGCCAGTGCTTCTGAATGAGTGCCTGGAGGGGCTGAATATCCGGCCCGACGGCATTTATGTGGACGGCACCCTAGGCCGGGCGGGCCACAGCCGGGAGATCGCCCGACGGCTGACCACTGGGCGGCTCATCGCCATCGACCGGGACCAGGCGGCTCTGGAAGCCGCCCCCGAGCGGTTGGAGAGCCACCTGGACAAGGTCACCTTGATCCATGGAAATTTTGGAGATGTCGCTGCCATTTTGCGGGGCCTGAACATCCCTGCTGTGGACGGAATGCTGTTTGATCTGGGGGTGTCCTCCCCCCAGCTGGACGACGGCAGCCGGGGATTTTCCTACCAGCACGATGCGCCCTTGGACATGCGCATGGACCAGTCCGCTCCCCTCACCGCCTTTGACGTGGTCAACGGCTGGAGCCAGGAGGAGTTGCGCCGCATCCTGTGGCAGTACGGGGAGGAGCGCTACTCCGGCCCCATCGCCGCCGCTATCGTCCGCGCCCGGGAGCAGGCCCCCATCCAGACCACCGGACAGCTGGCCGACCTCATCCGTGGGGCTATGCCGGCCAAGGCCCGGCGGGAAAAGCAGCACCCGGCAAAGCGATCCTTCCAGGCCATCCGTATCGCTGTTAATGATGAACTGGGCGAGGTGGAACGGATGCTGGACACCGCCTTGAATCTGCTCAGACCGGGGGGACGGATTGCAGTCATTTCGTTCCACTCTCTGGAGGACCGGCTGGTGAAGTCCGCCTTTGCCCAATGGGCTTCCGGATGCACCTGCCCGCCGGATTTCCCCGTGTGCGTGTGCGGAAAGAAGCCCCGGGCCAGGCTGGTGGGCCGCCGGCCCATCGTGGCGGGCGGGGAGGAATTACAGGACAATCCCAGAGCGCGCAGCGCCAAGCTGCGGGTGGCGGAAAAATTATAACGCGGCTCTTCTTAGGAAGGGTATAAGCTGATACTTTGACACCGGAGGAACATTTTATGGCTACTGAGCGCAGGACGAGAAGATATTCCACTTATGGGAACGTCGCCTATCAGCCTGAATATACATCCAGCGCCGTCCGTGCGCCCGCCCGCAGGGAGGTGGAACAGCCCCGCCGCCGCCCACGGGTCCAGCCCAGGGAGCGGATTGCCGCCCGTCCCCGCGTAGAAGTCCGCGCGCAAGGCGCCGTAGCGCCCTTTGCCATTGTGGGATTTGCAGCCGTGGCCCTGTGCGTGTTTTTTATGCTCTCCGCTCTGATCCAGTTGGTGACGGTGGCCGATGAGACCTATGACCTGCAGGATCAGCTGGAAGAGCTCAGAAGCGAAGAAAAGGAGCTGTTGGCCCAGTATGAGTTGGTCTATGACCTGGAGAACATCGAGCGTCAGATGACGGCCAGCGGCGCCATGGTGAAAGCCAATTCCTCCAACACTGTGTATCTGGACCTGTCTGAAGCGGACAGCATCATTTATTATGAGCAGGCGGCTGGCGGAATCACCGGATTGGTGGACCGTTTGGAACACTTGGTCAGCAGCCTTTTGTCATAACAGAACCGGCGGGATACATACACTAAAAACAGACCCGGCAATACAGAGATGTGGGGCGTAAGAACGGCGGTGTCTTACGCCCTTTCCCGATGTTTCGGAGAAAGGAGCACGCAATGGACGACATGCGCAGAAGCAGCACCAGAAAAAAAGACCGGAGAGCGAACCGCAGCCTGCTGCGCAGGACGATTTTTCTGATGTCCGTCTTTGGTATTCTGATCTTTGTTCCGCTGGTAGGCCAGCTGTGGAAGCTCCAGATCGTCCAGTATGATAAATGGACCGAGCGGGCGGCGGAACTCCAGACCCGGGACGTGAAGGTGGGCGCCAACCGGGGCAGCATCTATGACGCCTCCGGGCGCACTCTGGCTGCGTCGGGTACGGTATATAACCTTATTCTCTCTCCTCTGGATGTCGTGAACACCACTAAAGAGCTGGCAGAGGATGATAAGGACTATCAGAACGAGGATGGTGAGGTGGACGACGAAAAGGTCCAAGAAGCTATTGACGATGTCCGAGACTTGATCGCAGATTTCCTGACCGATGAGTTGGGGCTGGACCGGGAGACCTTGGACACCCGACTGGAGCGGACCAACTCCCAGTATGAGGTGGTGGCCAAGGAGCTCACAGACGAGCAGGCCCAGCCCATCCGGGACTTTATCTCCGAGAATAAGAAGCTGGGCATGTCCGCCATGCTGGCTCTCACCCCCACCGCCAAGCGGTATTACCCCCAGTCCACCATCGCCTCCCACCTGCTGGGCTACATGTCTTACACGGAGGACAGCGGAGATGAAAAGGTGGGCGCTGCCGGGCTGGAGGCCATCTATAATGATGAACTGTCCGGCAAGACCGGCCGGGTGGTCACGGCCAAGACCGGCCGGGGCTTCCAGATGCTGTCCACCTATGAGAACTATGTGGATGCGGAGGACGGGGCTGATTTAACGCTCACCATTGATTCCTCCATCCAGTCTCTGGCCGAGCAGCTGCTCCAGGAGGGAATCGAGGCCTATGACGTGCAGAACGGAGGCTTTGTCATCGCCATGAATCCCCAGACCGGGGGCATCTACGCCATGGCCAGCTCCCCGGACTTCAATCCCAACGACTATGACGAGATCCTGGACGCAGACACCCAGGCGGAACTGGACGCTCTAAAGGAGCAGTACGGCGCGGACAGTGAGGAGTATGCTTCGGCTTGGAATGAGGCGTACAACCGGCAGCTGCGCAACAAGGCCCTATCCGACACCTACGAGCCTGGCTCCACCTTCAAGGCCCTGGTGGTGGCTGCGGCCTTGGAAGAAGGGGTCATTTCCATGGACGATACCTTCTACTGCGGCGGCTCCAGCGTGATTGGCGGATATACCATTCACTGCCAAAAGCGGACGGGACATGGCACTCAGACCCTCACCCAAGCGGTGGAAAACTCCTGCAACTGCGCCCTGATGGAGATCGCCCAGCGCATGGGAGCGGAAACCTTCTGGCAGTACCTGGAGGACTACGGCCTGTTTGATAAGACAGGCATCGACTTGGCAGGCGAGGGAACCAGTGTGTTCTGGGCGGGAGGCAAGGAATACTTCACCAGCGCCAATGGCCTGTCCTCTCTGGCCACCGCCTCCTTCGGCCAAACCTTCAAGATCACTCCCATCCGCATGATTACCTCCTTTTCCAGCGTCATCAACGGCGGACATCTGCTGGAGCCTTATACGGTGGAGAAAATCAGCGGCAGCGATGGAGATACCATGTACTACCATGAGACGACTCAGGTGCGCCAGGTGCTCAGTGAGGACACCTCCGCCAAGCTCCGGGAAATCCTGGAGAGCGTGGTGGCCAATGGTACAGGCAAGAACGCCTATATGGCTGGCTACCGCATCGGCGGCAAGACGGGCACCTCAGAGAAACGAGACGAGGACACCGGAGACGTGATCGTGTCCTTCATGGGCTTTGCCCCCGCCGACGATCCCCAGGTAGTGGTGCTGGTGGCCCTGGACTCCCCCAAGCGGAACTCTCCTGGCTCTAATTATACTGCGTCGGGCACCTATATCTCCGGCGGCAACATGGCCGCCCCCATTGCCGGGCAGCTCATCGCGGAGATCCTGGACTACATGGGCTATGAAAAGCAGTATACCTCCGACGAGCTGTCCGGCGCGGATGCGGCGGTACCCAGCCTGGCCGGGTATGACTTGGATTCGGCGGCGGAAAAACTGGAAAAGGCCGGATTTGCCTACCGCACGGTAGGCGAGGGCTCCACAGTCACCGGGCAACTGCCCGCTGGCGGTCTGTCCATCCCCGGCGGCTCCACGGTGGTGCTCTATATGGGCGAGGAAGTGCCGGAGGACCAGGTGGAGGTGCCCAATGTGGTGGGTATGACGCCCGCCAAGGTCAAGGAGACGCTGGAGAGCCTGGGGCTGTTCGTGCGCATCACCGGCGTAGTCAACGACTATGAGTCGGATATCACCGCCTCCAGCCAGACCATCGAGGCGGGGACCAAGGTGGAGCGGGGTACTGTGGTGGAGGTGCACTTTGTCAGCAGCGTTATCGACTATGGCTATAACACATGACAACCGGCCAGTAGCGGTGGTGGGCTATGGCCCAAGTGCAGCCGCCCCCGCCTTGCGGGTCCTGCTGGGCGTGGCGATCGAAGAGCTGAACCCCTACGACCTGGCCATGGGCCGGGCGGGAGAGGGAAGCTACCGGGCGGTGGTGGTGGAGAACTTCCGCCCCCGCCGCTGTGACCGGGGCCTGAGCGAGTGCGCCGCCGCCCGCTGGGCGGTGCCCGGCCGGCCCCTGACGGTGGTCAGCTTGGATGATCCCGCAGGCCGTCGGCTGGCTCGTCGGCTAGGGGACAGAGCCTTCGCCTACTCCGACGGCCGGACCCAGGCGGACCTGACGGCGAAGAACGTGAACCTGCGCTGGGGCCGGCTGGAATTTGAGGCCCTCACCGACCGGGACATCGCTCGGGTGCGCCTGCCTGCGGAGGGGAGCGTGGAGCTCTACGGCCCCCTGGCGGCGTTGGCTTGTGCCGTGGGACTGGGCATGCCACTGTGGGAAGCGGTGAGTCGGCTAGGACAGAGCAGGCCAAGTGTGTGACATTTCACCATTGAAAAGCCGCCTGGCCTGGGGTACAATGCCAAGAGCGTGTGATACGGAACAAAAGAGAGTGAACGGAGGAAGCAACCTATGACGAGCGTTTGGTCTGGGATGATCGCCCTGGTGCTGACAGCGGTGATCGGCTGGTTTCTGGTGCCCGCCCTGCGGGCGTTGAAAGCGGGGCAGTCTATCAAGGAGATCGGCCCATCCTGGCACATGTCCAAGCAGGGCACCCCCACTATGGGTGGGATCATGTTCATGGCAGCCATCACCATCTGCGTGCTGGCCTTTGGCTGGAAGGACCTGGCGGCCGGGGATTTCAGTGCCCTGTTTGTGCTGGTATTTGCCCTGGTGTACGGGGCGATCGGCTTTGTGGACGACTACGCCAAAGTCAAAAAGCACGAGAATACCGGGCTGACAGCGGGATGGAAGTTTCTGCTCCAGCTGGCGGCGGCAGTGGCTTTCCTGGCCCTGCTCCGCTCCACCCACCATCTGTCGGCCAATCTGTATATCCCCTTTATCAACACTTATCTCACCCTGCCCTGGCCGGTGTACATGGTATTCGCCGCCTTTATCATTGTAGGGTGCGTCAACTCAGTGAATCTTACCGACGGGGTGGACGGCCTGGCTGCCTCGGTGACGCTGCCGGTAGCGGTGTTCTTCGCGGTGCTGTCCGCCTGGTGGGAGAAGGGGGCACTGGGCGTGTTTGCCGGTGCGCTGGCCGGGTCCCTGGTGGGTTTCTTGCTGTATAACTTCCACCCGGCCAAGGTGTTCATGGGGGATACCGGCTCCCTGTTTCTGGGGGGCGCGGTGTGCGGCCTGGCCTTTGCCTTGGACGCGCCTCTGGTGCTGGTGCCGGTGGGCATCATCTATATCGCCGAGACCCTCAGCGACATCATTCAGGTGGTCTACTTTAAGCTCACCCATGGCAAGCGTATCTTCCGTATGGCCCCCCTACACCACCACTTGGAGTTGGGCGGCTGGAGCGAGGTGCGCATCGTGCTGACCTTTGCGGGTATCACCGTGGCGTTTTGTCTGCTGGCCTTTGTAGGGGTCATGTACCGCTACGCAGTGTAAGAGAGCAAGGATCCGGACAGACGGAACGGGGAACGCTGTGTGCTGGAAAGGCGGAGAAAAAGGAGGTCAGATATGTTCAGAAAAGCCAAGCGGGACCTGACGATCGAGGAACAACTGGCCCGGGGCCCCATCGACCTGCCCTTTCTCACTTTGGTAGTTCTGCTGACTTTGGTGGGACTGGTGATGCTGCTGTCCGCCTCCTATCCTTCCGCCTACTATAACCTGGATGCCAGCATTGACACCGGAGGAAATCCCTACTATTATTTCCAGCGGCAGCTGGCTTTTGCCGTGGCCGGCCTGGTGGCCATGTTCATCGTTTCCAAGATCGACTACCAGCGGTTCCGCTGGATGTCTGTGCTTGCCCTGGGTGTATCTGTCATCCTGTTGCTGCTGGTGTTTACGCCTTTGGGCCGCAGCGGCGGTGGCGCCCGGCGCTGGATCCAGATCGGGGTGCGCTTTCAGCCCTCCGAGGTGGCTAAGATCGGTATTATTTTGTTTTTTTCCGCGCGCCTGTCCAAACGAAGGGATCAGCTGAAAGAGCCGAAGAAGTGGAACCGCCGGACCCTGACGGGGCGGATGGGAGAATTTCTGGACCGCATCGGGTTTCTGGAGCTGGTTCCCTATGGGATCGCCCTGCTGGCGGTGCTGATTCCCATTGCGCTTCAGCCGCATATGTCCGGCATGATCCTCATTGTTATCGCTGCGGCTTCCGTGCTGTTCGCTGCGGGAATCCGGCTGGGCTGGTTTGTGGCCGCCGGTACGCTGGTGGTGGGGGCGCTGACCCTCATCATCACCAAGACCGATTATATGACCGCCCGCATCAATTCCTGGCTGGACCCGGCCAGCGATCCCCGCGGGGACGGCTATCAGGTGCTCCAGTCCCAGACGGCCATCGGCTCCGGCGGCCTGCTGGGAGTTGGACTGGGTAACAGCAAGCAGAAGTACCTGTTCCTTCCGGAAGAGCACAACGACTTCATCTTTGCCATCGTGTGTGAGGAGCTGGGACTGATTGGAGCGTGTGTCATCATCCTGCTGTTCGCCCTGCTCATCATCCGGGGCTACTGGCTGGCCCTTCATGCCCGGGATCGGTTCGGCACCCTGCTCATTGTGGGTATTAATACTTTGCTGGCCGCCCAGGTGTTTTTGAACATCGGCGTGGTCACCGGGGCCATCCCGCCCACCGGCATCTCCCTGCCCTTTTTCAGCTACGGCGGCACCGCCCTGATGATACAGTTGGCAGAAATGGGCATGATATTAAGCGTATCCCGGCAAATCCCCGCTGCAAGGACGGGGTAGTACCAGTTGGAAAAAGCAAAGCTTTTTTGCAACCGTAACGTTGCGGCCCGCCGCAGCGCACTGGCTGCACGCGCACGTTTGCGGACCGAGAAGAGGTTCCGTCCGCGTACACGCCGCGGCCGAAAACAGATGATATTGTTTCGCACCGACCGGCGCGAACTCTGTGAGGCCTCTTTGCCGGGCTGCGGAAGCTTAAAGCATAGTCCAAGAGAAACGATAAGTGTGAAAGGACTGAGGCAGAGATGAAACTGCTTTTGACCTGCGGCGGAACCGCCGGACATGTCTATCCCGCGGTGGCCCTGGCCCGAGTGTTCCAGCGGCACTACCAGGACTGTCAGGTGCTCTTTGTAGGGGCGGACGGAGGCATGGAGCTGAAGTTGGTGGCCCAGGAGGGCTATCCCATCGCCACGGTGACCATCTCCAACTTCCGGCGCTCCCTGTCGCCCAAGCAGTGGGGACACAACCTGAAAAGCGCCTGGAACGTAGTTCACTCCCGCCGCCAGGCGGCAGGCATCCTGAAGGACTTTTCCCCGGACTTGGTGGTGGGGACGGGAGGTTACGCCTCCTTCCCCGCGGTGCGGCAGGCCGCCCGTATGGGCATCCCCACCGCCATCCACGAGTCCAATGCCAGCCCCGGTCTCACCACCCGCACCTTGGCCAAGTATGTGGATCTGGTGATGGTGGGCTTTGAGGAGGCAGTCAAGAGCTACGAGGACCCGTCCAAGGTCAAGGTGACGGGCACCCCGGTGCGGCCGGACTTTTTCGCCCTCACCCGCCAGCAAGCCCGGGCCAAACTGGGCCTCACCGATGACCGGCCCGTGGTGCTGTCCTTTTGGGGGTCCCTGGGTGCGTCGGTGATGAACAGGGAGATGCTGGACTTCATGGCCTGCTGGCGGGAGGAGGACATGCCCTTCCACCACATCCACGGTGCGGGCCGGGACTATGAAACCATGCGGCAGGGGCTGTCCGGACGGGGACTGGACCCCAAGGACTTCGACCTGCGGCAGTATATCTATGATATGCCCACGGTGATGGCGGCAGCGGACCTGGTGCTGTGCCGGGCGGGGGCGTCCACCCTCAGCGAGCTGACTGCCACCGGAAAGCCCGCCATCCTGGTGCCCTCCCCCAATGTCACCGCAAACCACCAGTTCAAGAACGCCAAGGTGTTGTCCGACCGGGGTGGGGCGCTGCTGGTGGAGGAGAAGGACTGCTCCGGCCAGAAGCTGTACGGGATGGTCCAGGACCTGCTGGCCGACGGTGCGGGTCGGGACCGGATGAGCCAAGCCCAGCTGTCTCTGGCGGTGCCAACAGCGGCGGAGGATATTTACCAGGCTCTGATGAAGCGGATGGGGCACTAACCAAAAAAGCCACTTCCTCATAGGATGAAATGACTTCATCTGATGGGGAGGCCTTTTCATGAGCGAATTGCTGGTTTCCGGGGGGACCCCCCTGGAGGGAGAGCTCACCGTACACGGGGCGAAGAACAGTGTGCTGCCAATTCTGGCAGCTTGCCTGCTTACCCGGGAGCAGGTGACCATCCATAACTGTCCCAGGCTCACCGACGTGGCAGCGGCCCTGGAAATCTTAGAACACCTGGGCTGCACCGCCCAGTGGGACGATGGGGCGCTGACGCTGGACCCCTCCGCCGCTGACGGCGGCGAGATCCCAGAACAACTGATGCGCTCCATGCGCTCGTCCATTATTTTTCTCGGGCCAGTGCTGGCCCGGAGCGGAGCAGTCCGGCTGACTTATCCAGGCGGCTGCGAATTGGGCCCCCGGCCCATTGACCTACATTTGGCGGCGATGCGCTCCCTGGGCGCGCATGTGGCCGCTGGCACGGAGGGATTGCTCTGTGAGGGCAGACTCACCGGCTGCGACATACATCTGTCCATCCCCAGCGTAGGAGCTACGGAGAACGCCATGCTGGCGGCCATGGGGGCAGAGGGGACGACTTACATCTCCAACGCAGCTCGGGAGCCGGAGATCGTGGACCTGGAGCGGTTTCTCAACTGCCTGGGCGGACGTGTCCGGGGAGCGGGCAGCTCAGTGATTTCGGTGGAGGGGATGCGGCCCCTGTCCGGAGGGCACTATACCATTATGGGGGACCGTATCGTAGCGGCTACCCTGTTGGCTGCCGGAGCGGCTGCCGGAGGAAGCGTCCGCCTGAAAGGGGTGGACTGGCGGCATGTGGCCACGGTGAGCGCCGTACTCATGGAGGCGGGCTGCGGGGTTTACAGCGATGGGCAGGGAGTCACCCTCCACCGGGACCCGGCCCGGCCGCTGCGGGGAGTGTCCACCATCCGTACCGCCCCCTATCCCGGCTTTCCCACCGACGCTCAGGCCCCGGTCATGGCGGCTCTGGCCGCCGGGCAGGGAACGACCATGTTCGTAGAAAATATGTTTGACAGCCGTTACCGGCATGTCTCCGAGTTGGCCCGCATGGGGGCGGACATCACGGTGGAGGGCCGGGTGGCCCTGGTGCGGGGGGTGCGCCGGCTCCACGGAGCCCGGGTGGAGGCCACCGACCTGCGGGGCGGCGGCGCCCTGGCAGTGGCCGCCCTGGGGGCGGAGGGAGAGACGGTGATCACCGGGGTGCACCACATCGACCGTGGCTATGCCGGGCTGGAGGATATGGTCCGCCGCCTGGGCGGGACCATGAAGCGGCGAGAGGATACAGACGAGGCAAAGGGGGCGTAAGGCGTGGCCCAGGAGCGCAGGCACAAGTCCAGATCAAGACGGCGGCGGGGACGGTTCGGCTTTTTTTACAAGCTGCTGTCCGTGCTGCTGGTGGCAGCCGCGCTCACCACAGCCTGCGTGGTGTTCTTTCGGGTCAACAATATCACTGTGATAGGAAATTCCCGCTACACGGTCCAGGAGGTTATCGAGGCCTCCGGCATCCAGCAGGGCGACAACCTTATCACCCTATCCCCCAGCCGGGTGGCCGCCCGAATTCGGCTGCGGCTGCCCTATGTCAGCTCGGTATCTATCCGTCGGGCGCTACCAGATACGGTGGTGCTGGAAATAGAAGAGCATGCCGCCGCAGCGGCCATCTCGGATGGAAAGGGATGGTGGTATATCGCGGCCCAGGGCAAGGTACTGGAGCAGGTCGGTTCCCCGGGTTCGGTGATGTCTGTCACGGGACTGACCGCCCAGGACCCTGTTCCGGGAGAACTGGTTGCGGTAGAAGAAGAGCAGGCTTCCCGGCTGGAGTATGTGCTGGACCTTCTGATGGCCCTGGACGCGCGGGAGATGCTGGCTGACTGTTCCGCTTTAGACTGTTCCCGGCCTGGGGTGTTGCTGTTGGACTACCGGGACTTCCGGCTGAAGCTGCCCTCGACCGGAGAATTTGACTATATGCTGGGCTTTTTGGAGGGGATCTTCAAAGAAGGCCGGGTGGACCGGGACGGTTCCGGCACCTTTGATTTTACCATCGAAGAGGGCAAAGCGGTTTACAGCCAGGATTGACTGGTCAGCGCGGTCCCGGCCCCGTAGGGGCTTGGGACCGCTTTTTTCAGAAAAGGACCTAAAAATACATGATTTTCTATTGACCAGACCGGGAAAAAGGGCTACAATATTACAAGATATAGTTTTGTGGGAAAAGACAGGTTACAACAACTTGTTTTGACAGGATATACGACTGATTTCATTGACATATGACACAGGAGGGGCACTTTATGGCATTTATGATGGACTCCGGCGTCCAGGGTCAGGACGTTTTGAAAGTCATCGGCGTGGGCGGCGGCGGAAATAACGTGGTCAACCGCATGGTACAGTCTGGGATGCAGGGGGTGGAGTTCATTGCGGTGAACACCGACCGCCAGTGCCTCAACGCCTCGCAGGCGACCCAGAAGCTAGCCATCGGGGAGAAGCTCACCGGCGGCAAGGGCGCGGGGGCGAACCCCGAGGTGGGCCGGGAGTCCGCCAAGGAGAGCAAGGAACAGATCGCCGCTTTGCTGGAGGGGACCGACATGGTGTTCGTTACCGCCGGCATGGGGGGCGGTACCGGCACGGGCGCTGCCCCTGTAGTGGCGGAGATCGCTAAGGAAAAGGGAATCCTTACCGTGGGCGTCGTTACTAAGCCCTTTGCCTTTGAAGGCCGCCGCCGAATGGATCAGGCCATGAAAGGCATCGACGAACTCAAGGAAAAGGTGGACTCTTTGGTCATCATCCCCAACGACCGGCTCCAGTACGCCACGGACGAGAAAATCACGTTTGCCAACGCCTTTGCCATTGCTGACGATGTGTTGCGCCAGGCGGTGCAGTCCATTTCCGATCTGATCACCACCACGGGCCTCATCAACCTGGACTTTGCCGATGTCACCGCCGTCATGAAGGACGCGGGCCTGGCCCATATGGGCGTGGGGCGCGCCGCAGGCAAGAACAAGGCGGAAGAGGCCACCCGCATCGCCATCAACAGCCCCTTGCTGGAGACATCCATCCAGGGTGCCCGGGGCATCATCGTCAACATCACCGGGCCCATGGACATGGGGCTGGAAGAGGTGGAGGCCGCCGCCAACATGGTCAAGGAGGTAGCGGACCCCGACGCGCTGTTTATGATGGGCGCCGCCTTTGACGAGGAGCTGGAAGACGAACTGCGGGTCACTGTCATTGCCACCGGCTTCGGCGGCATATCCAACCCGGTACCCGGCAAGGAAGAGCCGGCCAAGGAGGACAAGCCCGGCATCGTACCTCCCGGCGTGGGTCCGGTGGTCCCGCCCACTCCCCTGGACGAGAACGGCAAGGATGAGCCGGAGAGCGACCCCTTTGACGACATCTTTAAGATCTTCAACCGCAAGTGATGCATGCTGCACAAAAAGGCCCCATCCCCAGGGATGGGACCTTTTTTGTCAGAAACGGACCGTTGCAACTGCTGGTTGACAAGGTTCCAGCTCCCGTTGGTGGCATGGCAACCGCCCTTTTTGTTATGCTGGAGCCATCAAAAGGAAGGGAGGGAGCGGTTATGACATTAGCCGACCGCATCCAACAGCTGAGAAAACAGAAGGGGATCTCTCAGGAGGAGCTGGCTGACCGGGTGGGAGTGTCCCGCCAGGCGGTGAGCAAATGGGAGAGTGCGCAGAGCGTCCCCGACCTGGATAAGATTCTCCTGCTCAGCGATTATTTTGAGGTGACCACGGACTATCTGCTGAAGGGCATCGAGCCTGCCCCGCCGGTCCGGGACAAGCGGGCGGACGGGCGCATCTTCACCATCGTGGCCTCGGTGCTCAACCTCATCGGGGTGCTGGTGGCCTGCGTGGTGTTCTACGAGACCCAAATGGCGGGGGCCATCGTTATCGGACTGGTGTTCCAGGCCTTGGGGTGCATGGTGTTCGGCATCGGTATGGTGGAGTGCGCCCCAGAAGGTAAGAAGCGGACAAAACGAAACTTCTGGACGGTGAATATCTGGCTGCTGGCCTTCATGCCATGGTCCTTTGTGTGGAATATCATGTATCAATGTCCGGCGGCACCCTATCCGGTGGTGATGGTAGATGTAATGTTTTGGGTTGTGTATGTGCTGGGGTGTACGGCGGTAGCGGCCTGTGCTCAAGAGAAAAACCAGAAAGAGGAACAACAAAACAAGCAGGAATGAGAACGGCAGCGACCGCATTTGGCATAACCTTAGAGGAAGAACAGTAAAAGGCCCCGGTCCACTGCGGACCGGGGGCCTTTTGTTCAGGTATTCTCCAGGGGACCGGAGTAGGAGGACAGGTCCAAATACTGCCGCTCTACCGCCGGGACATATCGGCATTCGATCTCGTGCATGCCGCCGTTGAAGGTGCCTTTGTATAGGTAGAAACAGTAGTAGGGCATGGTCAGCCCTCCCAGGTCTGAGCAGTAGACCAGCTCAGAGCGGTAGATGTCCTCCTCCGTAGGCACGGTGCCGTCAGCGCTCCACTCTCCTGCCAAAATCTCATCCCGGGCCTGGTCCATGGAGATAATGGGGTAGTCGCCTAGCAGTTCCTGGGTGAGCTTGGGGTCAAAGTTCAGCCAGAGTCCCTGAGACTCCGGGTTACAGCCCCAGGTGGTCACGGCGGGAGAGGTGGGCCGGGCCAGGGGGTCCGTTCCCTGGGAGATGGTGATATAGTAGCCGTTTGGCTCCCCATCCATGTTCACGCCACCGCCGATGAGGCGGCAGACAGGCTCATCCATGTCCAGCAGAGCGCCCAGCAGGCGGATAATGGCCTGGCCTTGCTCCAACGCTCCCTCCGGGGTGGTGGTGTCGGAAGACAGGGGGAAGTCTTGGGGCAGGGCGGACGAGGGCAGATATACCCGGTAGGTCAGGTCATAGTGAATCTTGATTGCCATACCGTTGGGCGCAGCGGCCTCCAGATAGACCAGAGAGATATTCTCCTGCCCAGAGGCATCCCAGCCCTCAGAGGTGGTCCGAGTGACCTCACAGTCTGCCTGGGTCAGACCCAGCCGGGCCAGAACGTCATCCAGCAGGGCTTCCATAGCGACCTCGTCGGAGGAGACGGGGGTGCCAGAGTCATATCGTTCAACGGTGCTCCGATAGACAGACAGGGTATCTGTTCCGTCAGGCAAGGGGATGGCGTCGCTGAGGTAGTCTCGTACCGCCTGCCGTGGGTCCGGACCTGCGAAGGCCAAAAGACCCATGCTGCCCTCTTCGCCGGTGAATGGCCCCCGGATGCTTAAGACAGGCAGTTCGCCCTGTTCCGGTGGCGCACCTTCCCCGCTGGGAGGTTCGGCATCGCCTGGAGGCTCCTCGCCGGGTGCGGCACCGTCAGAGCCGCTGTACTCAGGACCGGCGCCGCCGCTGCTGCCCTCGTTGGAGGGGGGCGCTGCTCCATTGGCGTTCCCATCGGCAGCGGGCCAGAGGGGTGTGATCCGCCACAGCCCGACGGCTAGCAGCAGGCAGGCGGCGCACAGGGCGGCCCATTTCGTCCACTGGCGTTGGGGACGGGGGAGGCGGCGGGGGCAGGCGGCCTCGTCGATGAAGGCGTCGTCCACCTGGCCGATGATGGAGAAAAGATGTTCTGCCCGGCGGCTCATATCCAAAGACCCTCCTGTTCCAGATGTGCTTTCAGCCCGCCCCGAGCCCGAAACAGGGCGGACTTCACCGCCCCCTGTCCCATGCCCATGGCCTTGGCGATGTCGGCCACGCTGTCCCCGTACCAGTAGCGGCGCAAAAAGATGATCCTAGGGGCGTAGGGCAGGGACTTGAGCCATGTGTTGATGGCTTCGGCCAGCTCCTTGTCCTCCGCCTGCCGTTCGGGACTGTCCCCGGCGGGCAGGCACCCCTCCAGCTCGCTGAGCAGGGCCTCCAACTGGCCGCCGCCCCGCTTGCCTGCCCGGCTGGCCCGCCAGCGGTCCAGGGCCAGATTCCGGGTAATTTTGCCCAGCCACACCCGCAGGGGGTTTGGTCGCTCCGGCGGCATGGACTGCCAGGCCCGGTGCCAGGTGTCGTTGACGCACTCCTCCGTGTCCTCCCGGCTGTGGAGGATGTTCCAGGCGATGGCGGCGCAGTAGCCGCCATAGGTATCGGCGGTGGCCAGAATGGCCTCCTCTGAGCGGGCCCAGTACAGGTCGATGATCTGAGTATCGGTCATGGCGGGGCCTCCCTTCTCTTTCTCCTAATCCAGATAGACGGGAAAATGGGCGAAAGGTTTCGCCCTGTGCTTTCTTCCTTCCCTTTCCCCGGGAGAGAAGGGCCGAAAGCGCCGGCCCTTGGAAAAAGCTCCCCCTCTGGCCGGAGGACCAAAGGGGGAGCGATCTGCGCAAGGCTTACAGCCGCAGGGCGGCATCGTAGCCAGTGCGGGTGGCGTTGCGGACGTTGGAGGGCTTGGAGGCGTCCCCAATGACCACAAAGAAGGGGGCGGTGTTTCGGAAGGACTCCGCCAAGTCCTGGCGGGGCCGCATGCCAGCGGACAGGATGACATGGTCGCAGGCCACGGTCTGCTCATTGCCGTCGCCGTCCACATAGGTGACCCCGTTGGCAGTGATGCCGGTGCAGCGGGCCTTGGTGATGACGGTGGTGTGCTCGTTGAGCCGGTCCAGCAGAGCGTCCCGGGTCAGGTGCATCTCGTCGGTGGCCACCTCGGGGAGCATCTCCAGGATGGTGACCTTCTTGCCAGCCTCGGTGGCCAGGAACAGGCCGGTTTCACAGCCCACCAGGCCGCCGCCCAACACCACTAGATTCTCGCCCAGAGGCGCGCCGGACTTAACCCGGTCATAAGCCTCTTCGGCGGTGAGCACGTTGGACCCGTCCACGCCGGGGACGGGGAGAATGAAAGCGTCCGCGCCCACAGCGGATATCACTGCGTCGGGCTTCATAGCGGCTACGGACTCCGGGGTGGCCTCGGTGTTCAAGCGCACGTCTACCCCCAGCTTGTCCAGCTGGTGGATCTGATAGCTCATGAAGCGGAATAGGTCGTGCTTGAAGGGCACCTGCTGGGAGAACACCAGCTTACCGCCCAGATGGCCGTCTTTCTCCAGCAGGGTGACCTTGTGGCCCCGCTGGGTGGCGGTGATGGCGGCCTGCATGCCCGCCGGGCCGCCGCCAATGACCACCACATGCTTGGGCTGGCCCGCCTTCTCCGGGGCGATCATTTTCAGAAACTTCTCCCGGCCCACGGTGGGGTTTACCGAGCAGGCGAAGGAGGGAGCACGGTTGTAGTCCAGACAATGGAAGCAACGGATGCAGGGAATGACATCGTCCTCCCGGCCCTCATAGAACTTGTTGGGCCGCTGGGCGTCGGCGATCAGGCCCCGGGCCATGGACACCATGTCCGCCTTGCCCTCGGCCAGGGTCTGCTCGATGAGGTCCGCATCCTGGAAAGCACCCAAGGTGAGAACAGGAATCTTGATCCGGGGATCGGCCTTGACGGCGGCGGCGAATTTGGCGTTGCAGCCGTGGGGGAGAAACTCAGTGGGATGGGTGATATTTTCAGTACCGTTGTAAAATGCGCCGGTGGAGATATGGGCGATGTCGATCCGGTCCTGGAGGTGCTCGATCATCTGGATGCAGTCCTCCACGTGATAGCCCCGGCCATCGGGCCACAGCTCGTCGCCGGAAATGCGGTACTCGATGAGCAGCTTGCGGCCCACCCGCTCCCGGATGGCATCGAGGATCATGTCAGCAAAGCGCATGCGGTTCTCCAGGCACTGGGGGCCGAACTCGTCATCCCGCTTGTTGATGACAGGAGAGTAGAACTGGGACAGGCACAGACCGTGGCCGCCGTGGATAAACAGCATGTCAAAGCCGCACTTCAGAGCGGCCTCCGCCACGTCGCCGTAGGTCTTGGCGATGGCGGCCATGGCATCTCGGGTGAGCTTGACAGTAGGATTACCCTCGGGGTCGGGCTCGCCGTTAATGGAATAGGTGATCAAATTGCCCTGGTGGTCGTGGCCGTGGTACTGGAAGGCCAGCAGTTCAAGGGAAGCCTTGGCGTCATAAAAGTGGATGGCGTCGGTCAGCCGCTGCCAGTGGCGGTGGGACTCGTAATGGTCAATGCGCTCGCAAGCATGGACGGCGTCATAGGGCATCTCCAGGTCCATGTTTTGCGCGGAGTAGGTGATGACGGCACAGCCGCCGGCGGCCTTGGCCGCATAGTACTTCACCGCCGCGTCGGAGGGGTACTCCTCCCGACCATAGAGTAGGTGCACTCCGGCGGGGGCGGACCAGATGCGGTTTTTGAACACCACGTTGCCAATCTTGATAGGCTCGAAGATATGGGGATACTTGGGATGAGACATGATCGCTTCCTCCTTGATGATGTATGGCCTAGGGCGGGCCTTCAGGCAGCCCTGGCGATTTATAGCACACTCGTATCCTCCGTCGGCCTCACGGCAGATGGAAGGGGGTATAAATGCCAAACATGGCGGGATTGATCGTCATAATGTTACCTCCTTCCCACAAAGATGAAGTAATTTTATCATAGATACTCCCAAAATTCAAGGAGACGTGGTAAGATGTCATAGACAGAATGACGCATACTAAATTGTGCGAGACGGCTGAAAGGACGTGGCGGCGTGAAAGGACGTTTTGCCCCGACCCCCAGTGGGAGGATGCACTTGGGTAATTTATTTTCTGCTCTGCTGGCCTGGCTGGACGCGCGCAGCCAGGGGGGAAGCATGGTGTTCCGGGTGGAGGACCTGGACCCAGAACGGTGTACCCTGGACCGAGCCAGACAGGCGGCAGATGACCTCATTTGGCTGGGGCTGGACTGGGACGAGGGAGGCGTGGAGCCGAACTACTGCCAGTCACGCCGCTCCCAGCACTATGAGGCGGCCTTCCGCACTCTGGAGGAGCAGGGGCTGGTCTACCCCTGCTACTGCAGCCGGGCCCAGCGGCTGGCCGCCAGCGCCCCCCACCGCTCCGACGGTTCAGTGGTGTACTCTGGCCGGTGCGCCCACCTGACAGCGGAAGAGCGCGCCGCCCTGGAAGCCCAGGGCCGCCGTCCAGCCTGGCGGGTGCGGGTGCCGGAGGAGCGGGTGACAGTAAATGACCTCCATATGGGTCCTTATACCGAGAACCTGTGCCGGGACTGCGGAGACTTCATCCTCCGCCGGTCCGACGGGGTGTGGGCCTATCAGCTGGCGGTGGTGGTGGACGACGCCCTCATGGGGGTGACCCAGGTGGTGCGGGGGGCGGATCTGCTGCCCTCTGCCCCCCGGCAGGCGTGGCTCCACCGCACCTTGGGGTATGAGCCGCCGGAGTTCGCCCATGTGCCCCTGCTGACGGCATCTGACGGACGGCGGCTGGCCAAGCGGGACCGGGATCTGGATGTGGGGGTGCTGCGGCAGCGGTACACAGCGGAACAGCTCGCCGGGTATCTGGCCTGTTGGGCGGGGCTGCTGGACCGGCCGGAGCCGGTGCGCCCTCGGGAATTAGTGGAGGAATTTTCCTGGAAAAGGGTGCCTCGGGAGGACATCCGCCTGGACGGAATGAAATTTACCTAGCAGTGTAGTCAGAGAGGGGAGAACCAATGCTCACGATCCTATTTCACCGGGCCGGACAGGATGTCCGGGGGGAGTTGCTGGAGCGCATGGGCCGGTCCGGCGCCGCCCGGCGGTTGTTGCTGGTGCCAGAACAGTACTCCCACGACACGGAGCGGGCCCTGTGCGCAGTCCTAGGCAATGCCGGAGCCAGCCGGTGCGAGGTGCTCTCTTTTACCCGGCTGTGGGCTCGGGTGGCCGATGTGGCGGGGGGAGGAGCGGCGCCTGCTCTGGACGCGGGGGGACGAGTGCTGCTGCTCTACCGGGCCATGCGCCAGGTGGAGCAGATGCTCACCAGTTACAAGGCGGCCTCCCGCAAGCCCGCTTTCCTCACAGGCCTCTTGGCCTCCATCGACGAGTGCCGCAGCTACGCCGTCACCCCCGAGGCCCTCGCCGGGGCGGGGGAAGCCCTGGGCGGCCCACAGGGGGAGAAGCTGCGGGATATCGGCCTCATTTACGCCGCCTATGAGACCCTGGCCGCCCAGGGACGGGCCGATCCCCGCAGCCGTCTGGACCGGCTGGCCCAGGCCCTCCGGGATACCGGCTGGGCCAAGGGAAAGGAGATCTGGGTGTGGGGTTTTACTGACTTTACCCCCCAGGAGGGGGAGGTGCTGGGGCAGCTCATGGCCCAAGCCCCGGTGACGGCGGCCCTGACCTGCGACCCGGGCGACCCATCGGATATCTTTGATCCGGCCCGCCGGACGGCGGCCTATCTGGCCCGGCTGGCCCAGCGGGAGGGGGTGGCGGTGGAGCGCCATACCGTCCTGCGGCCTTTGGAGCGCTCGGACAGCCTGGTCCATCTGGAGGAGCAGCTGTTCGCCCAGGCCCCCCAGAGCTGGCCTGGAGAGGGCGGCGTGGTCCGCCTGTCCGCCCCGGATCCCCGGCGGGAGGTGGAGCAGGCGGCGGCGGAGATCCTCCGCCTGGCCCGGGAGGAGGGATACCGCTTCCGGGACATCGCGGTGTGCGCCCGGGACTTCGCCCCCTACGAGGGCCTGGTGGACAGCGTGTTCCGCCAGTACGGCGTGCCGGTATTTCTGTCCACCATGACCGATGTGCTCCAAAAGCCGGTGTTGGCCTTGGTGACCGCCGCCCTGGCCGCCGCCGCGGGCGGCTACCCCTATGAGGAAGTATTTCGCTATCTCAAAACTGACCTGGCGGGCATTTCCCGAGCGGAGCGGGACGAGCTGGAAAACTATGTGCTTACCTGGGACCTGAAGGGGAGCGCTTGGACCCGGAAAAAACCTTGGGACATGCACCCGGAGGGGTATGGCTTGGACTTTTCTCAGGAGGATACCGCCCTGGTGGAGCGGCTGGACGGCATTCGCCGCCGGGTGGCCGCCCCGCTGGAGAAGCTGCGGAAGAACCCGGACCATACGGGCCGGGGGCACGCCCTGGCCCTGTACCAGTTTCTGGAGGACATTGATCTTCCCCGGCGGCTGGTAGAGCGCTCCGCCGCCCTGGAAGAGCGGGGAGAGCTCAAGACCGCGGCGGAGTACCGCCAGTTGTGGGACATTCTGGCCGGAGCGTTGGAGCAGTGCGCCCTGCTGCTGGCGGATATGGAGCTGGAGCTGGAGGAGTTCTCCCGGCTGTTCTCCCTGGCCCTGAGCCAATATGATGTAGGCGCTATCCCCGTGTCGCTGGATCAGGTGGCCGCCGGAGACGCGCCAAGGATGGCCGGCCGGACGGTGAAAGCCCTGTTCCTGCTGGGGGCGGACTCCCTGTCCATCCCCAGCTGCGCCGCCGCCCCCGGGGTGCTCACCGACCTGGACCGGGAGGCGCTGGCGGGTTTGGAGCTTCAGCTTGCTCCCCGGCAGGGAGATAAGCTCCAGCGGGAGCTGACCATCGCCTATGAGACCTGCGCCCTGCCCACCCGGCGGCTATATGTCAGCTACGCCCGGTCCGACGGGGCGGGAGGGGACCGGGCCCCCTCCTTCCTGTACCAGCGGTTGGGAGCGATCTTTCCCGACTGCCCGGAAGTGCGGGCGGGTGAAGGCTGCCGCCTGGCCGCCCCCGGCCCGGCCCTGGAGCTGGCGGGGGAGCGGGAGGACGTATACCAGGCCCTGTCCGCTCTGCCCGGCTGGGGAGAGCGGGCACAGCGCATCCGGCAGGCCGCCCATTGGAGCCGGGGTCGGCTGTCCCCGGCGGGGGTGAAGGCGCTGTACGGTGGGACGGTGCCCATGTCCGCTACCCGGCTGGACCTGTACCAGTCTTGCCATTTCAGTCATTTTATGCGCTTCGGTCTGGAGGCCAAGCCCCGGCAGCGGGCCAAATTCCGTCCGTCGGACTATGGCACCTTCATCCATGCGGTGCTGGAGGAGGTGCTGGGCCAGGGCCTGTCCCTGTCCGGCGGGGCAAAAGCTCTGGCCGACGATCCGGTGCTGCGCCATACCCTCACCGTCCAGGCCGTCGACCAATACGAGGCGGAAGCCCTGTCTGGCCTGGAGGAGGAGACCGCCCGGTTCCGCTACACCTTCCAGAGGATGAAACAGACCGCCCAGACGGTGGTGGACAGCGTGTGCGAGGAGCTGGCGGTGTCCGACTTCACCCCCGCCTATTTGGAGCTGGGGTTCGGTCGGGGGCAGTCCATGCCGCCCTTGGAGGTAGAGAAGGGGGTGCGTCTGCGGCTGACCGGATTTGTGGACCGGGTGGACAACTGGGTGAAAGACGGAAAGCGCTATCTCCGGGTGGTGGATTACAAGACCGGGCGCAAGAGCTTTGACTTCTCCGACGTGGCTGACGGCCGGGGGCTGCAAATGCTGCTGTACCTGTTTGCCCTGCGCCGGGAGGGGCAGACCCTGTTCGGCCCAGAGGAGCTGGTGCCCGCCGGAGTGCTCTATGTCCCTGCCCGCAGCCCCATCATCAACGGGGAGCGGGCGATGACGGATGAGGATATCGCGGATGCCCGCCAGCGGGAGCTACGGCGGAAGGGGCTGGTGCTGGACCAGAAAGAGGTGCTTACGGCCATGGAGCACACAGATGGCGGCTACCGCTATCTGCCCATCTCCGCCGTGGGGCGGGGAAAGGACGACTATCTGGTGAGCCTGGAGCAGCTGGACCAACTGGACAACTATCTGGACCGGGTGCTGGAAGGGGCGGCGGAGCAGCTGTCCCTGGGCAACATCGACGCCGACCCCTATTGGCACGACAAAGAGAGAAATGCCTGCCGCTACTGCGACTACGCCGCCGCCTGCCATTTCGAGGAGGGATGCGGCGACAAGGTCCGCCGCCGGAAGGCCCTGTCCGCCGGGGAGTTCTGGGAGCTTTTGAAGGAAAAGGGGGGAGAGGGGCATGGCCATTGAACTGACCGCCCAGCAGGCCGCTGCCGTCACCGATAGAGGGGGAAACCTTCTGGTAAGCGCCGCCGCCGGCTCGGGCAAGACCCGGGTGCTGGTGGAGCGGCTGATGGACCACGTCCGGAAGGGCGCGGACATCGACCATTTCCTCATCATCACCTTCACCAACGCCGCCGCTGCTGAGCTGCGGGACCGGATCGCCCGGGCCATCCACGACCTGCTGGCCCAGGACCCGGCCAACCGCCATCTGCGGCGCAACGCCACCCTGGTGTACAAAGCGCCCATCTCCACCATCGACGCCTTCTGCCTGGATTTCCTCCGGGAATGCGCCACCGCTGCCGGGCTGGAGCCGGACTTCCGGGTGTGCGACGAGGCGGAGAGCCGTGCTCTGGGCCAGCAGGCTATGGAGACCGTACTGGAGCGCCGCTATCAGACCATTGAGGATGACAGCGGCTTCCAGGCTCTGGTGGACGCCCTGGCGGGGGACCGGGACGACCAGACCATCGAGGAGGTGGTGTTTGATATCCACCGCCGGGTGCAGAGCCATCCGGACCCTCTGCGGTGGCTAGAGGGACGGAGGGAGGACTTTGCCTTTTCTCTGGATGCAATGCCGGAGCACACCCCCTGGGGTCGGCTGCTGCTGGACGATGGGCGGGCGCTGGCAGACTACTGGGCCGGGGCGCTGGAGGCGCTGGGAGAGGAGCTGGCCTTCGATCCCGTGATGGAGGCCAACTATGGCCCCTCCCTGTCTGCCACCACCGCCCACCTGCGGGCGCTGTCCCAGGCCATGGGCCAGGGGTGGGACCGGGCGGTTGAGCTGTTCCCCGTGCCCTTTCCCCGGGTGGGAGCGAAAAAAGGGGCGGACCCGGCGCTGAAGGAGCGGGCAAAGGTCCTGCGGGATCTATGCAAAAAACAGGTGACCAGGCTGGGGGAGCGGTTCAGCGTGTCCGCCGCCGGCGCCATGGACGACCTGCGCTCGGTAGCCCCGGCTATGGTCACACTATTAGAGGTGACGGCGGAGTACGACCGAGAGCTGACTGCCATCAAGCGCCGTCGCCATCTCATCGACTTTGCCGACGGGGAGCACTTGACGGCGCGCCTGCTCACCCGGGAGGACGGCCAGCCCTCGGCGTTGGCTGCCGAGTGGTCCCGTCGGTATGTGGAGATCATGGTGGACGAGTACCAGGACACCAACGCGGTGCAGAACGTCATTTTCGACGCCCTGTCCGCCGGGGACAACCTGTTCATGGTGGGGGACGTGAAGCAGTCCATCTACCGCTTTCGCCTGGCAGACCCCACCATCTTCCTGGACAAATACGCCCGCTATGCCGACTACCGGGTGGCGGAGGAGGGAGAGGGGCGCACGGTGCTGCTCAGCGCCAACTTCCGCTCCCGGCCCGAGGTGCTGGAGGGGGTCAATTTCCTTTTCTGCAACGTGATGACCCAGGCTGTGGGGGAGATGGACTATACCCCCGACGAGGCCCTGGTCCCCGGCCGGGCGGACCTGCCCCCCGACGGGCGGTACTGCGTGGAGCTCAGCTGTGTGGACCTTACCGGCCTCACCGACGGGGAGGACGGCAGGGCGGACAAGGACTTGGTAGAGGCCCGGGCCGTGGCGGCCCGGATCGCCGCGCTTCTCTCTGAGGGCTTGCCCATCGGGGAGCGGAGCGTTACGCCGGAGGACATCGTGATCCTGCTGCGCTCTCCCGGCCCGGTGCTGTGGGCCTACACCCAGGCGCTGAATGAGGCGGGTATCCCCTGGCAGGCGGAGGAGGGTGGAGAATTTTTCGGCACCACTGAAATTTCGGTGGTTCTGTCTCTGCTTCAGGTCATCGACAACCCCCGGCAGGACGTGCCCCTGCTGGCGGTGCTGCGCTCCCCCCTGTACGACTTCTCCCCCGACCGTCTAGCCCAGCTGCGCGCCGGAGGGGAGGGGATGGTGTACGACTGCCTGACCGCCGCCGCGGCAAGGGGGGAGACGGACTGCGTCCAGTTCCTGGACACCCTGTCTGAGCTGCGCACCCTGGCCGCTGAGGAGAGCAGCCACCGGCTGCTGTGGGAGGTGTACCGCCGCACTGACCTGCTGGCGGTGTTCTCGACCATGCCAGATGGGGAGCGGCGGAGGGCCAACTTACTGGCCCTGTACGACGCCGCCCGACGGTTTGAAAGCGCCGGACACAAGGGGCTGTTCGGCTTTCTGGCCCATGTGGGCCGGATGATGGAAAACGGCCTGACCCTGCCTGTGCCCTCCGCCTCTGGGGGCGGGGTACGCATCCTGTCCATCCACAAGTCCAAGGGGCTGGAGTTCCCGGTGGTGTTCCTGTGCGGACTGGAACGGCAGTTCAATGAGGGAGATTCCAAGGCTACCATTTTGTTCCACGACAAGCTGGGGCTGGGTCCTAAGCGTACCGACCGGGTGCGGATGGTACGCTATACCACCATCGCCCGGGACGCGGTGGCCCTTCGCCTGCGGCAGCAGCTGCGGGCGGAGGAGCTGCGGCTGCTGTACGTGGCTATGACCCGGGCCGAGCACAAGCTGTTCCTCTTCACTGCTGTCAACGGCCGGGGGGACAGCCTGAACACCCTGGCCCTCCAGGCCCAGTGCCCGCCCCCTCCTCAGCTCATGGCACAGGCCCGGTCTATGGCCCCTTGGGTGCTGATCCCCGCCCTGTGCAGGCCGGACAGCGCCCCGCTGTGGGAAAATCTGGACTGCGACCGCCCCGCCCCGCCGGCGGAGCTGGGACCCCGGTGGGACATGCGTCTGGTGCCGGGAGAGGATTACGAGACACCTCTGGCCCGTTTCGTCCCCCTGGCGGGGGAAAACGGGGAGGACGCCCCGGAGCCAGGTCCGGGGGCGGAGAAGCTGGCCGCCCGGTTCGGTTGGACCTATCCCCACCAGGCCAGCGTGGACATGCCTTCCAAGCTCACCGCCACCCAGCTCAAGGGCAGGGAGAAGGACACAGAGGTGTCTGAAGAGGCGGAGGCGCTGTCCCCCCAGCGGACGGTGCGCACCCTCCGGCGGCCTATCTTTGAGAAAGAACGCCCTCTCACCCCCACCGAGCGGGGCACCGCCCTCCACTTGGCCATGCAGTACCTGGACTACGCCAGGACGGACACGGAAGAGGACATCCGGGAGGAGGTGGCCCGGCTGGTCAGCGGCCAGTTCATCACTCCTGCCCAGGGGGCGGCGGTGGACACGGCGGCCATCCGGGCGCTGTTCGCCTCCCCGTTGGGGCGCAAGCTGCGCACCGCCCCCCAGGTGGAGCGGGAGTTCAAGTTTTCCATGTTGGTGGATGCCGCCGACTATGACCCGGCGGGAGAGCCAGGGGAGAAGGTACTGCTCCAGGGCGTGGTGGACTGCTGGTTCCGGGAGGAGGACGGCACCGTCACGGTGGTGGACTTCAAGACTGACTGGGTGACGGACGAGACAGTGACGGCCCGGGCGGCAGAATACCGCCCCCAGCTGGAGGCCTATACCCGGGCCTTGGGCGAAGGAATGGGGGCGGCGGTAGGCCGCCGGACGCTCTGGTTCTTCGCAGTGGGACGGGAAATTTCCTGGTGAAAAATCAAAAAAGCTCTTGCATTTTCCCCTTTCCCGTGGTAAGATACATTTTGCGTTTACAAGGGGACTTTGCGCCCCTATGACTGATTTCCGACAGAAAGAGGTGAATTCCATGAAGGAAGGCATCCATCCCAACTATCAGCAGACCACCATTACGTGTGCCTGCGGCAACGTGATCGAGACTGGCTCGACCAAGAAGGACATCAAGGTGGAAGTCTGCTCCAAGTGTCACCCCTTCTACACCGGCAAGCAGAAGATGGTGGACACCGGCGGACGTGTCAGCCGCTTCAACAAGAAGTTCGGTCTGGAGTAATTTGTCTTTCGAAAAGCCCATGTCTTCGGACATGGGCTTTTGTGTTTTCGGGAATGGCCCCTCGCAGAAGCGGCCCACAGACAGGAGCGATGTTTATGCACAACTATATCGTTGAGACAGACCGCCTCATCCTGCGTCCCCTGACGGCAGCCGACGCCCCGGCGGTGTTTGCTTGGGGGAGCGATCCAGAGGTCAACCACTACATGTCGTATCCCTTGGAGCGCAGTGTGACGGACGCGGAGGCTTGGCTGCACGTGGTGGAGAAGAGTGGGCCGAAGGACGGCTATGACTTCGGCTTTGTCCGCCGGGAGGATGGTCTGCTCATCGGTTCTGGCGGAGTCTATCCCTGGACGGACGGGCGGACCTGGACCTTTGGCTATAACCTGCGCCGGGACTGCTGGGGCCAGGGATACGCCACCGAGGCCGCCCGAGCCATGCTGGCCTTTGCCGGAGAAACGCTGGGGGCCAGAGTATTTGTGGCGGAGCACGCCGTGGACAACCCTGCCTCCGGCCGGGTGATGGCCAAGTGCGGCCTGGTCTTTGACCATTTTGGGGAATACTCCAAGCTGGACGGCAGCGAAACGTTCAAAGCTAAGAGCTGGCGTCTGGAACTGGAGTGAGAGCCCCGCCGCCGGGCGCATATACTAATATCAGAATGAAATCAGGAGGGACTGTCATGTTTCAAAAAGTAGACCCCAAGACCCTGGATTTTAACGTCTTTTCCGCCATTGGCGACCAGTGGATGCTCATTACCGCCGGGACCAAGGATAAGTGCAACACGATGACCGCCTCCTGGGGCGGGCTGGGAATCCTGTGGGGCGCGCCCATGGCCCTGGCCTATATCCGGCCCCAGCGGTATACCAGACAATTTGTGGATGACAAGGAATCGTTCACCCTGTCCTTCTTCTCCCAGGACTACCGCAAGCAGCTGTCCCTGTGCGGCTCGAAAAGCGGCCGGGACATAGACAAGGTGAAGGAGTGCGGCTTCACCGTGGCCCAGGCCCAGGGGGGAGCGCCCTATTTTGAACAGGCTGACTTGGTATTCGTGTGCCGCAAGCGGATGGTCGTGCCCATGGATCCGGCGGCCATGCCCCAGGATGTGAAGGAGAAGTGGTACGAGAATGACTACCACATCATGTACTGGGGCGAGATCGTGGAGACGCTGGTACGGAAGTGAGTCCAAAGGCAAAGCCTTTTAACCTTCAGGACCCTGCTTTTGACGTAAGGAGAATGTTATGTTTGAGGAACAGAAGATCAAGGAAATCAACCAGGCGGTGCTGGTGGGGCTTAACTGCCCGGGGCTGAGTCCAGCGGAGAACGCCAGCGAAGATTCTTTGGAGGAGTTGGCCGCTCTGCTGGACACCGCCGGCGGCACCTGTCTGGGCACGGTGCTGCAGAACAAGAACAGTCCCGACCCCCGCACCTTCATCGGCGAGGGAAAGGTGGAAGAAGTCCGGGAGCTGGCAGGAAGCCTGGGGGCGGATCTGGTCATCTTTGACAACCCCCTGTCCCCCTCCCAGCAGCGGGTGCTCACCGAGGAGCTGGGGGTGACGGTGATGGACCGGGCGGGCCTTATTCTGGACATTTTTGCCAAGCGGGCGAGGACCAGCGAGGGACGGCTTCAGGTAGCCCTGGCCCAGTACAAATACCTGCTGCCCCGTCTCACCGGCATGTGGAAGCATCTGGAGCGTCAGGAAGGCGCCATTGGCACCCGCGGTCCCGGCGAGACCCAGTTGGAGAGCGACCGGCGGCATATCCACCGGAAGATTGCCAAGCTGGAGGAAGAGTTGAAGGACGTGCGCCGGGTCCGGGCCACCCAGCGGGACCGCCGGGAGAAGAACGAGGTGCCGGTGGTTGCCATCGTGGGCTATACCAACGCGGGCAAGTCCACCCTCCTGAACGCCCTCACCGGCGCGGACATCCCGGCCAACGACCGGCTGTTCGACACCCTGGATACCACCACCCGGACGCTGGAGATCTCCGACACCTGCAAGGTGCTTATCTCGGATACCGTGGGCTTCATCTCCAAGCTGCCCCACCAGCTGGTGGACGCGTTTAAGGCCACACTGGAGGAGTTGACCTTTGCCGATCTGCTGCTCCACGTCATCGACGCCTCCGACCCCAACTGGCGGGAACAGGCTGACGTGGTGGACAAGCTGGTGGTGGAGCTGGGGGCGGCGGGGACGCCCCGGCTGGAGGTGTTCAACAAGTGCGACAAGCTGGACGGGGACATCCTGCCCCACGGGGAGGACATTGTGTCCATTTCCGCCAGGACCGGGGCGGGGGTGGACCGGCTGCTGGCTGCCATAGAGAACCGCCTGGGGGAGCGGGTGCGCCGGGTGACCATCCACATCCCCTATGACAAGGGCGGAGTGCTGGACCTGCTCTACCAGCAGGCCAGAGTGGAACGGGTGGACTACGCCGCCACCATCGAGGTGGAGGCCCTGTGTCCGGAAAAGCTTCTGGGCCGTCTCGGTCCCATGGTGGAGGGGTGGGTGCCTCCCAAAGAGGACTGGGGGGACTGAGCCGGACTGCTTGACACAGGCGGCCCTGCCCTGTATACTGAAATAACAGCATGTTGAAGGAGGTGCCTGGGACGGATGTCATTCCTGCTGAGAGGCTAGCTGGCTTGTGAAACACGGCATTGGGGTCCGCGGTTTGCGGGGCCTTATTTTGTCGTGCCTAAAACAAGCGGCAGGTGTGACAAAGGCCCAGGGCCTTTTATCCCTTTCCGCGCCTGCCTCCCCCCCGGTGGGGAGACAGGTTTTTCCATGGAACAGAAGGAAACGGTCCCCCCTGCGGCGGACCGTTATGGACCGCCGGACCGCGCAGTTCGGCCCGCGCGTCCCGCGAGAAAGGAGCAACATGTCTCATAACATACCGACAAGGTCTCTCTGGACCTATGACTTCACAATCATCACCCTGGGCAGCGTGGTGTCCATGGTGGGCAGCACCCTGTCTGGCTTTGCGATCAGCCTCATGGTGCTGGACTACACCGGGTCTACCTGGCTGTACGCCCTGTTTAATGTCTGTTATCAGCTGCCCATGCTGGTAGCCCCGTTACTGGCCGGACCTTATCTGGACCGGATGAGCCGGAAAAAGGTGATCTACCGGCTGGACTATCTCTCTTCCACCATCTACCTGGCCCTGTTTTTCCTGCTGCGGAGCGGTTGGTTCCACTATCCGGCGATGATGGGCTTCTGCCTGCTGATTGGGGCTATCAATGGGGTGTACGTGGTGGCCTACGACAGCTTTTACCCCAACCTTATCACCGAGGGCAACTACTCCAAGGCCTATTCCATCTCCAGCATGCTCTGGCCCATCGCCGCCATGACCCAGCCCATTGCCGCTTGGGTCTACGATCAGCTGGGGACGGTGGTGCCGCTGTTTGCCTTTAACGCGGTGTGCTTTTTCACCGCCGCCTGCTTCGAGCGCACCATCCGATACCAGGAGACGCACATGGACCAGGCCCTGCCTGCGGACGGGCTGGGGGCATTGGGACGATTCACCCGGGATTTCCGGGAGGGCTGGTCCTACATTGCCGGCGAAAAGGGCCTGCTGGTCATCACGCTGTATTTCATGGTATCCAACTTCTCCGGCATGGGGTGCAGCACCCTCCAACTGCCATTTTTCAAGAACAATGCTGCCCTGTTCGCCGCCTGGCCGGTGGCGGTGGTGACGCTGTACACCATCGTGTCCAACTGCTCGGTGGTGGGGCGGTTTATTGGCGGGCTGATCCATTACAAGGTGCGTTTTCCCACCCAGAGGAAGTTTGCCATCGCCATAACTGTCTATCTGGTAGTAGGCGCCTTGGATGGGGTGATGCTCTACTTGCCTGTTCCACTGATGGCGCTTGCCTTTTTTATCTATGGCATGTTGGGAGTGACCTCCTATAACATCCGCATCGCCGCCACTCAGTCTTACATCCCGGACACCAAGCGGGCCCGCTTCAACGGTACCTTCACCATGCTGTGTTCCATCGGGAGCATTGGCGGGTCTATGGCGGGTGGGGCGCTGGGGTCGGTGATGCCGGAGCGCCATGTGGCGCTGCTGTTCTCAGCAGTTTCGGTCATATGCGTGTATCTGTTCATGTTCCGAGGGCGGCGCCATGTGGCAGCCATCTACAACCGGGACCTGTGAGAAAAACAGAATATGGGACGATTCGACGGCTCTTTGGAAAAAGAGCCGTCGCCCTTTTGTTCAAAAGGGAAAAATAAAAAAATTTTTGAATAAAAAGAGGGTTTTATCCTCCTTTTGTAGTATATCTAAATAAGAAATTATACAAGGAGGCGGCGCCGCGTGACCATTCGGGAACAGACGGAAAAGCTGGAACAGAAAACCCTGTCTCCCAGGGCTTGCCTGTCCACTCAGACGAAAGGACGGGCGGTGGAAATCTCACCCTGTCCCATACGCACCTGCTTTCAGCGGGATATTGACCGAGTGATCCACTGCAAGTCGTTCCGGCGGCTCAAGCACAAGACCCAGGTGTTCCTCCAGCCGGAGGGGGACCACTACCGGACCCGAATGACCCACACGCTGGAAGTGGCTCGCATCGCCCGTACCATGGCCCGGGCTTTGCGGCTTAACGAGGATCTCACTGAGGCTGCCGCGCTGGGACACGACCTGGGACATACTCCCTTCGGCCACGCCGGTGAGCGGGCGCTGAGCCGGGTGGTGGAGGGAGGCTTCCGCCACTATGAGCAGTCCTTGCGGGTGGTGGACCGGCTGGAGAACGACGGGGCGGGGCTCAACCTGTGCTATGAGGTGCGCCGGGGCATCCTGTGCCATACCGCCGGAGAGCCGGCGGAAACTCTGGAGGGCCAGTTGGTGCGCTTTGCCGACAAGATTGCCTACATCAACCACGATATTGACGACGCCATGCGGGGCGGCATCATCTTTCCCACTGACATCCCGGTACATATTTCGGAGACGCTGGGATTTACCCACGGCGAACGGCTGGATACCCTCACTATGGATATCATTGAGAACAGCCGTGAAGGAAACGCCATCCGGCAGTCGGAGCACATTGCCCAGGCAATGGCGGAACTGAAGCAATTCATGTTTGACTCCGTCTATTTCAACCCCTTGGCCAAGGGTGAGGAGGGCAAGGCGGAGGATATGATCTGCCTGTTGTTTGATTACTACGCCAAGCATACGGACAAGCTGCCCCCGGAATACCAGGACATCCTGGTGCGGGAGGGGGCGCAGCGGGCGGTGGTGGACTACATCGCCGGCATGACGGACAGCTACGCGGTGGAGACCTTCAGCAACCTCTTCATCCCCAAGGGATGGATGGTGAAATAAGAGCATGATTCAGGCGAAGGGGGAAGAGATTATGGATGTCCTTTCCCTCCGGGACTGCCCGGAGCAGATGGAGAGATTCATCGCCTGGTTTCAGGACAAATGGGCTACCCCGGACAGCGCCATGGTATACCGGAACTGTATGGAGCACTGTATTGGCTCTCCTTCGCCTCTGCCTCAGTGGTATCTACTGACGGAGGGAGAGCAGGTGTTGGGGGGCGCGGGTCTCATCGTCAACGATTTTATCAGCCGGGGAGACCTGTGGCCCTGGTTGTGCGCCCTGTATGTGGAGGAGCCCTTCCGGGGACAAGGACTAGGGGGGAGGCTCATCAGCCACATCTGCGGACAGGCCCTGGCTCTAGGTTACCACAGTATCCATCTGTGTACCGGCCATGTGGGCTATTATGAGCGATATGGCTTTGTCCATGGGGGCACTGGGTACCACCCCTGGGGGGAGAGCAGCCTCATCTATACCCGTCGATTATAGAGGAGGGATGGATTGTGGAGGAATACCTGATTCCAACCCGGACGGCCCAGGCGGAATTTGTGGAGAAGCGGTCCACTTTTATCGGCCACGTCTGGCCGGTGGACAGCGAGGAGCAGGCCAGGGCGCACATCGAGGAGATGAAAAAGAAATACCACGACGCCCGGCACAACTGCTGGTGCTATCTCATCAAGGACGGGCCGGTGCGCTACTCCGACGACGGTGAACCCCAGGGCACGGCGGGCCAACCCATGCTGGCGGTGTTCCAGAAGGAGGGAGTGACCAACGCGTGCTGCGTGGTTACCCGGTATTTCGGCGGGGTTCTGCTGGGTGCGGGCGGCCTGGTACGGGCCTATACTCAGGCGGCCAAGGACGCGCTGGACGCGGCGGGACTGTCGGTGGTGCGCCGGTGGGTGGAGCTGTCGGTGGACTGCCCATATGGCTTTTTGGAGCGGGTCCGGCTGGAGTGCGCCGCCCTGGGCGGCGTGGTGGAGGGGGAAGAGTACGCCGTCCAGGTGACGCTCCGGGCACTGCTGCCGGAGGGGCAGGCCGAAGCCTTTTCCATGCGGATGACTGAGCTGTCCGCCGGGGCTTTTGGGGCGGTGGAGCTGGGCCAGGTGCTGCGCCCGGCGCCGCTGGAGGGGCGGTAAACGGAAAAAGGACGTGCCTTGTCATAAAGAAGGAGAAATTTGGATAACATCAGGAGGTGAGCGCCATGCCTATTCCAGAGCGGTTCCTGGACGAACTCAATGACCGGCTGAACATCGTGGAGGTAGTGTCCGCCTATGTGCCCCTCACCAAAAAGGGGGCCAACTACTGGGGTCTGTGCCCCTTTCACCACGAGAAGACCCCATCTTTTTCCGTGAATGCGGAAAAGCAGATTTTCCACTGCTTTGGGTGCGGCAAAGGAGGCGGCGCCATCCGTTTTCTCATGGAGATGGAGAACCTGTCCTTCCCAGACGCGGTGCGCAAGCTGGCCGGACAGGAGGGGATGGAGGTGCCGGAGGACGACCCCAGCGGTGGCCGTCGCCGGGAGCGGCGGGCGCGCATTCTGGAACTGAATAAGGAGGCGGCCCGGTTTTACCGCACCATGCTGTCTGACCCCAGAGGGGCGGCGGTAGCCGCCTATATCGCCGAAGCACGGCGCATTAGCCCGAAATATTCCGCCCGGTTCGGGCTGGGAGCGGCGCCGGAGGGGTGGGACAACCTCATTCGGGCCATGGCCGACAAAGGCTATGACAAGGCGGAGCTGTTGGAAGCGGGCCTTGCGGTGTCGGGAAAAAACGGCGGAATCTACGATAAGTTCCGCAACCGCCTGATGCTGCCGGTGATTGACGTGCGTGGGGATGTGATCGGCTTTACCAGCCGGGTGATGGACGACTCTGCCCCCAAATATCTGAACACGCCCGAAACCTCCGTATTCAAAAAACGTTCTGTTTTATATGGCGTCAACTACGCCAAAAGCAGCAAACGGCCCAACTTCATTCTGGTGGAGGGCAACATCGACGTCATTTCCATGCACCAAGCGGGCTTTGACAACACCGTGGCCACCATGGGTACTGCTTTGACGGAAGAGCATATCCGGCTGATCAGCCGGTATACCAAGGAGCTGGTATTGTGTCTGGATAATGATGCGGCGGGAGAGGACGCTACCCAGCGGGCCCTGGCCCTGCTGCGCGGCTCCGACCTGGAGGTGAAGGTGCTCCGCCTGCCCCAGAAGCGGGGGGAGGACGGAACGCTGGGCAAGCAAGATCCGGACGATTACATCAAGCGATACGGCGGCCAGGCCTTTGAGGCGCTCATGAACCGGAGCGAAAACTCTGTGGAATACCGTTTGGGGCAGGTCCAAGGCAAGTACGACCTGGAAAAAGACGACCAGCGTTCGGCCTATCTTCAGGAGGCGGCTGGCCTGATCGCCGGGCTGTCAAGTCCGGTGGAACGGGAAATCTACGGAGGCCGGGCGGCGGATGCCGCCCGCATCTCCCACGAGGTCATGGCCCAGGAGGTGGAGCGCCAGCGCCGGCAGAAAAGCTGGCAGGCCCGGCGCAAACAGGAACGGCAGGACCTGGCCCCGGCCCGGCAGCTCCAGCCCAAGGAGCGGGCCTTGCGATACAGCAATCTGCATTCCGCCAGGGCGGAAGAAGGCATCCTTCGGGTGGTGTTGCTGGACGGAGCCTATTTCCGTCAGCTGGACAGCCTGGGCGAAGAGCATTTTTCCTCCCCCGTACTGGGGAAAGCCTTCTGCCTGCTGCGGCAGCGGTGGCGGGAGGACCGTCCGGCCACCTTGGCGGCGCTGGAGGCGACCGGGGAGTTTTCTCCCCAGGAAATGGACTTATTGTCCGGTATTGTCCAGCAGCCTCAGCCCCGGCATACAGCCCAGGCGGCCTTAGAGGATAATTTGGCTATTGTTTTGGAAGAAGCGGGAAAAAGGACCATTGCCAGCGGCGCTGATCTGGCGGATCTGAGCGCGAGGCTGAAACAGACAAAAGGCTATATGGAGGATGATTGACCATGAGCAGTAAGAAAAAGACGAAGCAGCAGGAGACGCTGGCTGTCATGCGGGTGCCAACGGAGAAGTTTGAGGCGGCGAAAGCCGAGATGATGAAGATGGTAGAAGGGGTACAGGGCGCCGAAAAGCTGGGGGAGCTGCTGGACCGGGGCTATAAAAAAGGCAAGTTGTCCTCTGCTGAGCTTATGGAGGTTTTGGATGCCCTAAGCCTGGAGACGGAACAACTGGATAAGCTTTATGATACCATGGAGAACTTGGGCATCGATACCGCCGCTGACGAGGATTTCCTGCCTGCCCTGGACGATGAGGTGGGGCCTCCGGTGGAAGAACTGGAGGACATTCCGGAGGAGGAGATCGTGGATCCCAACACTCTGGTGGATTCCTTCTCGATTGACGACCCAGTGCGGATGTACCTCAAGGAGATCGGCAAGGTAGACCTGCTCACCCCGGAGCAGGAAATTGTCCTGGCCCAGAAGATGGGCGCGGGAAATACCGCCAAGGAGCAGATGGAGGAACTGGAGAAGGAGGGAGGAGAAGTTCCCGACGAAGTCCGCAAAGAGCTCAATCAGCTGATCAAGGAGGGAGAGCGGGCCAAGCAGTCCTTGGCTGAGGCCAACCTGCGTCTGGTGGTGTCCATCGCCAAGCGGTATGTGGGCCGGGGAATGCTGTTTCTGGATCTAATCCAGGAGGGCAACCTAGGCTTGATCAAAGCAGTGGAAAAGTTCGATTACACCAAGGGGTATAAGTTCTCCACTTACGCAACCTGGTGGATCCGCCAGGCGATCACCCGGGCGATTGCAGACCAGGCCCGCACCATCCGCATCCCGGTACACATGGTGGAGACCATCAATAAAGTCATCCGGGTCAACCGGCAGCTGCTTCAGGAGCTGGGCCATGATCCCACCCCAGAGGAGACGGCGGCAGAGATGAACATGCCGGTGGAGAAGGTACGGGAGATCATGAAGATCGCCCAAGAGCCGGTCTCACTGGAAACGCCCATCGGCGAAGAGGAGGACAGCCATTTGGGCGACTTCATCCCCGATGAGGATGCCTCTGAGCCCTCTGAGGCTGCGTCCTTCACTCTGCTCAAGGAGCAGTTGGTGGATGTGCTGTCCACGCTCACCCCACGTGAGGAAAAGGTGCTCAAGCTGCGTTTCGGCATTGAGGACGGCCGGACCCGCACCCTGGAGGAAGTGGGCAAAGAGTTCAATGTCACCCGGGAGCGCATCCGCCAGATCGAGGCCAAAGCCCTGAGAAAACTGCGCCACCCTTCCCGCTCCAAGAAGCTGAAAGATTTTCTTAACTAAGAGGAGTAGCTTTCAGGGGACGCGCCCCGGCCGCTTATAGATCTGCGGCTCTTGGTACGCTAAGGCTGATGCCATTGGGCAAAGGGACTGGGAACGCGTCCTATGAAATAGTTCCATGAGAGCCGCGCTTGTGTCCGCAGGAGGGGGCAGGCTGGCCGTCTGGCCAAACCTGCCCCTTGCATATTTCAAAAAGTATGTTATACTGTATGATAAACTGGTCTGCGCTGTACATTATGGCGAATCCAACAGGCCATACAAGTTTAGGAGGTTATACCTTTGTCCGACGACCCGTTGTTATCCATTCTCATTCTGGTCATACTTACCGCGATCAACGCTTTCTTTGCTGCGTCTGAGATTGCCGTTATCTCCCTGTCTGAGACGAAATTGAGGAAGCAGGCGGAAGAGGGAGACAAAAAGGCGAAAAAGCTGCTGGCGTTGATGCAAGCGCCGGACAATTTCCTGTCCGCCATCCAAATCGCCATCACCTTAGCCGGCTTTCTGAACGCGGCCTTTGCAGCAGACAGCTTCGCCGGCCCCCTGGTGAATTGGCTGGTACAGGACCTGGGGGTCACGGCCATTCCGGTGGGCGTGCTCAACACGCTGATGGTCATTTTAGTTACCATCATCCTGTCCTACTTCACGCTGGTGCTGGGCGAGTTGGTACCGAAGCGCATCGCAATGAAAAAGACCGAGGGAGTGGCCCGGGCCACAGTGGGGGCGGTCTGGGCGGTAGCCACGGTATTCCGCCCGGTGATTTGGCTGTTGAGCAAGTCCACCAACGGCGTGCTCCGTTTGCTCCACATCGACCCCAAGGCCGATGAAGAGGAAGTCAGCGAGGATGAAATCCGCATGATGGTGGATCTGGGCGAAGAGCGGGGCACCATTGAAGCCAATGAGAAGGAGCTCATTGACAACATCTTTGAGTTTAACAACACCACTGCCGAGGACGTAATGGTCCACCGCACGGACATGGTCATGATTTGGGCAGACGACCCTGCGGACGAAATCCTGCGTACGATTCAAGATTCAGGGATGTCACGCTTTCCGGTGTGCGAGGAGGATGCCGATGATATTATCGGTCTGCTCAATACCCGGGATTATCTGCTTAACGCCCAGCTGGCCCACCCTAAGTCTCTGCGGGAACTGCTGAGACCGGCCTACTTTGTGCCAGAATCGGTTCGTACCGACGTGCTGTTCCGGGATATGCAGAGCAAGAAGGTCCATATGGCCATTGTGGTAGACGAGTACGGAGGAACCTCCGGGCTGGTTACGATGGAGGACCTGCTGGAAGAGATTGTGGGCAATATCTACGATGAGTTCGACCCCCAGGAGGAGCAGGTCATTGAGCAGCTGGAGGACAATCTCTGGCGGATTTCCGGCTCTTGTGAGTTGGACCAGGTGGCCGAGGCGCTGAACATGGAATTTCCGGAGGACGAGGAATCTGACACCCTGGGCGGCCTGGTGTTCGCCCAGTTGTCCGCGATCCCGGAGGACGGCAGTCAGGTGGCAGTGGATACCTGCGGACTTCATATCCAGGTGCAGAATTTTACCGACCGCCGGGTGGAATGGGCCTTGGTGTCCAAGCTGCCTCCCGTATCCGGTCAGCCGGAGGACGAGGAATCAAAATAAGCCTGAAACAGCTATGCGGACGGGACTTGCTCCCGCCCGCATTTTTTTACAGAAAATTCATCAGTTTAGATATTGCCAAACCATTCCGGACATAGTATGATTAGCCCGGTTAAATTTGTGACAAATCAGAAACGGTATCAGACAGGAGGAAGATACCCATGAGAAAAACGAAAATCGTATGCACCCTCGGCCCCGCCTCGAACGAAGAGACAATCATCGAGCAACTAATCCTTGCCGGTATGGACGCGGCGCGCTTTAACTTTTCCCATGGAACCCATGAAACCCATCTTGCCCAGCTCACCCGCTTCAAGCACGTACGGGACAGCCTGGGCCGTCCGGTGGCTACCATCCTAGACACCAAGGGTCCGGAAATCCGAATCCGCACCTTTGGTTGCGGCACCATCACGCTCAAGGAGGGACAGACTTTTGTCCTCTCTACAGAAGAGGTGGAGGGTACCCAAGAGCGGGTATCTGTTACCTATGAGAATCTCCATAAAGAACTCCAGCCCGGCTGTCATATTCTTATCGACGACGGTTTAATCGAACTGGAGGTCATGAGTATCCAAGGCCGGGAGCTGAATTGTACGGTTCTGAGCGGAGGAGAGCTGTCCAGCAATAAGAGCATCAATATCCCCGGCGTATCCATTGCGCTGCCTGCCCTGACGGAAAAGGATAAGGAGGACTTGCGCTTCGGCGTAGAGAATGACTTTGACTTCATTGCGGCCTCCTTTGTCCGCCGGGCCAGCGATGTGGAGGAAATCCGCAAGGTGCTGGCTGAATACGGCGGAAACGACATCGGCATCATTGCCAAGATCGAGAACCGGGAGGGGGTAGACAACCTGGATGCCATCATCGAGGCGGCCGACGGCATTATGGTGGCCCGGGGCGATTTGGGAGTCGAAATTCCCGCCCACGAGGTGCCCGTCCTTCAAAAGCGGATGATCAAAGCAGCTGTCCGGGCGGGGAAGCATGTCATCACCGCGACCCAGATGCTGGATTCTATGATCCGCAACCCCAGGCCCACCCGCGCGGAGGTGTCTGATGTGGCCAATGCAGTATTCGACGGCACCAGCTGCGTTATGCTCTCTGGAGAGACCGCCTCGGGGAAATACCCTGTGGAGGCGTTGGAGACTATGGTGGACATCGCCATGGCTGCGGAAGGGGCCATCGACTACTGGAAGCGGTTCCGCAACACTCCGTTTGACCATACCACTTCCATTACCGATGCCATCAGCCATACCAGCTGCCTGACCGCGATGGATTTGGAGGCTTCGGCCATTATTACGCCCACCCAGTCAGGCTATACCGCCCGGATGATCTCCCGGTTCCGGCCGGGCTGCGTGGTAGCGGCTCTGACTACGGAGGAGCGGGTGCGCCGCCAGCTGGCCATCTCCTGGGGCGTGATGCCCTATCTGACAGGCAATGTGGACTCGACGGACCGGTTGTTCTCCATGTGTGTGGACTCAGCCAGAAAGGAAGGCGTTGTCGAACCCGGCGACACGGTGGTTATCACCGCCGGCGTCCCCATCGGCAAGAGCGGTTCCACCAACTTGATCAAGGCGCAGGTAGTGAAGTAAAGCTGCAAGGGTCTGGCCCTTGCCAAATCGGGCGGGACGGCCTCGACCGTCCCGCCTTTTTGGAAAGTGCGGTGTTTCCTTGAACATTTTTGACATTATGGGCCCTGTTATGGTGGGACCGTCCAGCTCCCACACAGCGGGGGCGGCCCGAATAGGGCGGGTGGCCCGGCACCTGCTGGGAAGCCAACCGGCCCAGGCAGAGATTTTACTCCACGGATCCTTCGCATCTACCGGGGCGGGCCATGGGACGGACCGGGCCATTGTGGCCGGCCTGCTGGATATGGCGCCGGATGATCCCAATCTTCCCCACAGTTTTCGGATAGCCAAGGATGCGGGGATAGAGGTGTCTATCCGCACCGTGGAACTGCGGGACGCCCATCCCAACACTGCCGTTCTCCATTTGACCGACCGCTCGGGACAGACTTTGTCCGTCTCTGCCTCATCTCTGGGTGGGGGGCGCATCCGGGTCAACTCCATCGACGGCATGGGGGCCGCTTTTTCCGGAGAACTGCCCACGGTCATCATCCGCAACGAGGACCGTCCCGGCATTGTGTCTGAGGTCAGCCGCGCCCTATCCCGCCGGGGCGCCAATATCGCCACCATGCAGCTCTACCGGGACCGGCGGGGCGGCCTTGCGGTTATGGTCATGGAGTGCGATGATCCGCTGCCGGACGGCCTGCGGGAAGAGTTAGCCGCCATAGACGGTGTGGTGCGCTGCACCTGTCTGGAATTGGAGGGAGGGTAAGCATGTCCTTTCGATCAATAGACCACCTGCTGGATGCGGGGCGGGAGATGCCCTTGTGGCGGGCGGTGTTGGAGGATGACTGCCGGGACCGTGGGGTAGCTCAGACCGACAGTATGGAGCGTATGGAGGGCCTGTGGCGGGCCATGGGACAGTCGGTGGACGACTACCGGGCGGACCGCCGCTCCCCCTCTGGACTGTCCGGGGGGCAGGGGGCGAAGATGGCCGCAGCGGCCAACCCTCTGTGTGGATCATTTCTGCAATCCGTCATCGCTACGGCTCTGAAGGTGGGAGAGCATAACGCCTGCATGGGCCGCATCGTGGCCGCCCCTACGGCGGGGGCCAGCGGGGTGATGCCCGCCGTCCTTATCCCCCTTCAGCACAAGGAGGGCCTGTCCGACCAGACGATGGTGGAGTGCCTGTACGTGGCAGCCGGTTTTGGACAGGTCATCGCCGCCCGGGCTTCCATCTCGGGAGCGGAGGGCGGCTGCCAGGCCGAGGTGGGTTCCGCCTCAGGGATGGCCGCCGCCGCGCTGGTCCATGCCCGGGGCGGAACGCCTGCGCAGATGGCCTCCGCCTGCGCCATGGCGCTGCAGAACGTGCTGGGCCTGGTGTGCGACCCGGTGGCCGGGCTGGTGGAGGTGCCCTGTGTCAAGCGCAATGTCATGGGTGCGGTGAACGCCTTGGCCTGTGCGGACATGGCGCTGGCGGGCATTGCCGGGGCCATCCCCTGCGATGAGGTCATCGACGCTATGGCCTCTATCGGCCGCTGTTTGCCTGCCTCCCTGCGGGAGACAGGGGAGGGCGGCCTGGCGGCCACGCCCACCGGGCGGAAGCTGGCAGAGGGCCGGCCTCTCCCCAGCCAGATGTGATACTGAAAAAGGAGCTTTTGTTATGTATACGTTCAACCACTTCAATTTTAATGTGACCGATTTGGACCGGAGCTTGGCCTTTTACAAACAGGCTCTGGGCCTGGAGCCTGTGGGCAAGACGATCGCACCAGAAGACGGCGGCTTTGTCATCACTTACCTGGGAGATGGCAAGACAGATTTTCGGCTGGAATTGACCTGGGTGAAGGATCACCCCCAGCCCTATGACCTGGGGGAGTGTGAATTTCACTTGGCGATGACGGCAGAGGACTATGACGAGGCGCTGGCCAAGCACAAGGCCATGGGATGTGTATGCTTTGAAAATCCAGATATGGGGATTTATTTTATCGAGGACCCGGACGGTTACTGGATTGAGATTGTTCCTCAACGTTAACGGACGGAAAAAGGAATAGGCCTGGCTGTCTGTCAGTTGACAGCCGGGCCTATTTTCGTTAGAATAAAAAATGTAACACGGCTACAACTGCCGCAGGTCCTGGATGACACCTTGGATCAGCTTAGACGGGACCCAACTGTCCAAAAAGTCTGCCAATTGTTCCAGTGTAACCGTGCGGGCCGCACCCTTGACCGGATGCTTGGCCAGCATGGGCACCTTCCGCTGAAAGACTGCCCGGCTGCGGGGATTATCCCACAGCTCACCCAGCGTAATCTGATTGTTCCGTAAGTCCATTGCTTCACCTCCCCACCCAGTATATGTGCCAGTGCGTTAAAAATACGCTTCGGACCGATGGGGCAGACTAAAACCAGACCCCGGTCCGGCGGCGAGTCCGGGTGGGGCCGCTTGAACGGGGGATCCAAATGAGAAAAGAACAGGAGCCAAAGCTGCTCAGAGGCCGCCATGTGGCCAACAAGAAACTGGTATATACGATCTACTTCACCCTGCGGGTGCTGGTTATCGTAATGATGGTGGCCCAGTTTTTCAACGGAAATTTTGAAAATGTACTGTTGTGCGCGCTCACCCTGGTGCTGTTCCTGCTGCCCTCGGTGCTGGAACGAAGCCTTCACATTGACCTGCCGGATACCCTGGAGATCGTCATCCTACTGTTCATTTTTGCTGCGGAGATTTTGGGGGAAATCCAGTCGTTCTATATCACCTTCCCGTATTGGGACACCATGCTTCATACCATGAACGGCTTTTTGTGCGCCGCTATTGGCTTTGCTCTGGTGGACCTGCTCAACCGCAATGAGCGGGTGTCCCTGAATTTGTCTCCCTTTTTCATGGCGGTAGTGGCCTTCTGCTTTTCCATGACCATCGGTGTAATCTGGGAGTTCTTTGAGTTTTTCATGGACCATGTCTTTTTGATGGACATGCAAAAGGACACTATTTTGAACACCATCTCTACGGTTAACCTGGACCCTGACCACGGCACCAAAGCCGTCATCGTCCGAGGCATCCAGGACGTAATTCTGGTGCTGGAGGACGGATCCCAGATGCCCCTTGGGCTGGGCGGTTATCTGGATCTGGGCATTGCGGACACCATGGAGGATCTGCTGGTTAACTTCATTGGCGCGGTGGTGTTCTCCGCGATTGGTTTTATCTATGTTAAAACCCGGGGAAGAAGCCGTATTGCGCCCCAGTTTATCCCCCAAGTGCTGGATGTGCCGGAGGAAGCCGAAGAGGACTCTGCTGCCAAGGCAGGAGGAGGGGCGGCCCAAGAGGGCGGGGTTGAAAAATTGGAAGAATAATCCATCCGTGCTCAGGCCATACTATCCTCGTATCCGATATGGAACGCGAGGAGGAAAACACACATGTTTGATCAAACCAACCCCAGCATTAAGTGCAATGTGTCCAGCTGTGCCCATCACAAGAACCAGTCCTGCACTCTGAATGAGATTCAGGTGGGCTGCACCCAGAACAGTGTGGGCAACTGTAAGGAGACCGAGTGTTCTTCCTTCCAGTTGGGCGACCATGGCACCAACTGTGGCTGCAAGTGACCGATTGAACCCGGAGAACAAAGGGGGACGAGAGATCGTCCCTCTTTGCTTTTTGCCTAAAAATCTTTTCGTTTAGAGCAGTTCTTTGGAATAGTGCAGAAAAATTTGAAAAACATTTGGTTCGCCGTTGACAAATCGCCCGCGACACGGTATAGTAGCTTTATTACTCTAAAGCAAATAATGCGTTGAATGCGTTGACCAGGCGAGTAGCCCCCCTGCGCAAGCCCAGAGAGAAGGCGGCCGGTGTGAGCCTTCGTGAACGGGGTGCGGTGAACGTCACCTGAGAGCAGTCCGGCTGAACAACGGTTTCCTGTTTAGTAGGCTGGAACGGCCCCCACCGTTATCGGGCAATGAGTGTGCAGGACCGATTGGCCTGTAAATGTAGGTGGTACCACGGAGCATGGCTTCGTCCTATCAGGACGATGACCATGCTTGTTTTTATTTCCCGGTAAAGTCCGGGGAAACAGTTTATAAGGAGGGAGAGATCCAAATGTTGATGAGAGGGTCCCAGATTGTGATGGAATGTCTGCTGGAGCAGGGGGTAGATACCGTATTCGGCTATCCCGGCGGTACGATCCTGAACATCTACGACGAATTCGAGCTTCACGGCTATAAGGAGAAGATCCACCACTACCTGACCAGCCACGAGCAGGGCGCGTCCCACGCCGCCGACGGCTATGCCCGGTCCACTGGAAAGGTGGGAGTATGCTTCGCCACCTCCGGACCCGGGGCCACCAACCTGGTCACTGGCATTGCCACAGCCTATTATGATTCCTCCCCTGTGGTGTTTATCACCTGCAACGTGTCGGAAAATCTGATTGGAAAGGACTCTTTTCAGGAGGTGGACATCACCGGCATCACCATGCCCATCACCAAATGCAATTTCCTGGTAAAAGATGCCGCGCAGTTGGCTGATGTCATCCGGGAAGCCTTTGCCATCGCCCGGTCCGGCCGACCGGGGCCGGTGTTGGTGGACATCGCCAAGAACGCCACTGCCGCCATGGCTGACTACGAGCCTCTGCCCGTATCCGAGCACGCCAGCCATGGCCGGCTGGCCAACATGCTGCGACGGGCGGACCGGGACTTGAAAAACCCTGAGCCAGACCAGGGAGACATCGACAAGCTGCTGGATCTGATCGAGCAGTCCCAGCGGCCCATGGTGCTGGTGGGGGGCGGCGTGATCCGCTCCAGAGGCGCGGTGCCCGAGTTCCGCCAATTCATCGAGACGCTGGACGCCCCAGTGGGTTCCACCATCATGGGCGGAGGGGCCTGCCCAGGGGACCATCCCCTGTTCACCGGCATGGTGGGCATGCACGGTTCCCACGCCTCCAACATGGCCACTGCCGAGTGCGACCTGCTCATCGCCATCGGCTGCCGCTTCTCTGACCGGGTAGCCACCGATCCGGCCACCTTTGCCAGAAATGCCAAGATCGTACATATCGACATTGACCGGGCGGAGATTGACAAAAACGTGCTCACCTACCACCACATCATCGGAGACGCCCGGCGGGTGCTGGAGCTGCTCAATGAGAAACTGCCCAAGCATGACCATTCTGAGTGGAAGGCCCAGGTGTTCGCCCGCAAGGAGATCCCACTGAAAAAGGACGATATCCTGCATCCCCACGAGATTTTGGAAACCATCCAGGAGCTTACCGGCGGAGACGCTATTATCGCCACGGATGTGGGGCAGCATCAGATGTGGTCCTGCCAATACTATCACTTCTCCCGGCCCGGCCAGCTGCTCACCAGCGGCGGGTTCGGCACCATGGGCTTCGGCCTGGGGGCGGCGATGGGGGCTAAGGTGGGCAATCCGGACAAGGTGGTGGTCCACTGTACCGGAGACGGATGCTTCCGCATGAACTGCCATGAGCTGGCTACAGAGGAATACTACAATATCCCGGTGATCACCGTCATCTTTGATAATCGGACTTTGGGCATGGTTCGCCAATGGCAGAACCTGATTTATGACAAAAGGTTCTCCCAGACGGATCTGGACCGGGGCCCCGACTTCGTCAAGCTGGCCCAGGCCTATGGACTCCACGGCTTCCGGGCTGCCAATCAGGCGGAATTCGCCGAGGCGTTCAGGCAGGCTTTGGAGCTGGGCACCGGATGCGTGATCGACTGCGCCATTGACATCGACGCCATGGTTCACCCCATGGTCAACGGCGGAACCCCGGTCACTGATTTCCTGTTGGATTAAGGAGGGAACAGCATGAACACGGCCAATTATAAACGCCATACCCTGTCCGTACTGGTGGAGAACGCCGCCGGCGTGCTCAGTCAGGTATCCCGGCTGTTCTCCCGCAAGGGATACAACATCGAGTCCCTGGCTGTAGGCACCACCGATGACCCGGAGGTGTCTCGTATCACCATCGAGGTACTGTGCGACGACCAACAGATCGAGCAGATTACCAATCAGTTGCGCAAACAGTTCACCGTCTATTCTGTGCGGCTGCTGCCGCCGGACTCATCTATCCGGCGGGAGCTGGTGCTCATTAAGGTTAAGGCGGAGAGCCGGGAAGTGCGAAACGAGGTCATTCAGATCGCCAACATCTTCCGGGCATCCATTATTGATGTATCCACCTCCACCCTGACCTTGGCGATCATCGGGGAAGAGTCCAAGGACAATGCACTGGAAAAGCTTCTAGAGGAGTTTGGAATTCTGGAGCTGGTGCGCACCGGCATGGTGGCGTTGGAACGGGGCAGAGCCACCATTAGTGATAACGAGGACAACAAGGAAACCGGCGAGTTTGTATTGGGCAAAAACCTGCTATGACCGAGAATAGCAGGGGGCGGCCTTGGGCCGCCTGGGCTGTTGTGGCAGTATGGACTGTATGCTTTTGCCTGGATTTGTCCCTTGACGTTTCTGGGACGCTGGCTGGACAGGGAATCCATGCGCTCAACGGACAGTATTACCGGCTTTTTTCCGGCCTGCTGCTTCACTCCGGATTTCTCCATTTAGCGGTCAACTGTATGGCCATGTACTGGGCCTGTCAGGTGCTTATGCCCATTCTGGGCTCGGGCAAGTTGCTGCTGTTTGCGCTGGCGGCAGGCTGCGGGGCGCAGGCGGCTTTTCTCCTGCTGCTGGCGCCGGACGCGGCCTATTCTGTGGGCGGCTCTCCTCTAGTGTTTGCCCTGATTGGTCTGCTTATCCCGCTGCGGCTGCTGCGGCCCGAGGCCTCCCACCGAGTGCTGGGTTCGTGGTGTGGACGGCTGCTGCTGTACTATGGGGTGTTGGCCAATGTGCCGGTGCTTCCCGGCATGGATATAAGCACCCTCGCCCTTCATCTGATGGCCTTGGCCCTGGGCGCTGCGGCAGGATGGGCAGCCTTAGGCTGTGGGGTTTTATAAGTTTCTCACTTTATTTTTTAAGGAGTTGTTTTATTATGGCAAAGATGTACTATGAAAAGGACTG
>CDZQ01000399.1_pt1 | contig 54513 bp, 48 predicted proteins | sample 554831 | NCBI WGS metagenome assembly CDZQ01 (sample SAMEA3182112, study PRJEB8094) | gut metagenome | biome: human; feature: gut; material: Stool; isolation source: human stools | place: Canada | collected 2013-05-06 | reverse complement strand
ATTTTCGATGCGGACACGCTGACCACCGAGCTGGCCGAGCTGCTGATCGACCGGGTGCTGGTGTACCCCGATAAGCGCATTGAGATCGCGTACAAAATCCGAGATATTTTCGATTGAGGTGGCAGACATGAAAATCGCTTTCTATTGCAGAGTGGACGGACAGGGCTTTGGATTTGTCCTCCCCGATGAAGCTGACAAGCTCCGCGAGTTTTTCGCCGAGCATCAGGATAAGCCTGCGCTTGAAAATTCATCAAGCGCAAGGCAACACGCTCTATGAAAATTAGCATTTTATGCTATAATATCAGTAAAAGCTGTGTGCTGCAAATGCGAAACGGAGGGCTTTTATGGGAAAACGTACATTTGAGGACGTAAAAAAATATGTTGAATGGCAGAGCCAAGGTAAATGCAATGTGCTAAGTGCTAAGCCAGAACAGCATTTTAACGACTTAGGTATTGAAGTTTGTGTCTGGAATGTCAAAACTGATACTGATGGTGATTGGTGGGTAGTAGAGGGTGATAGTGTCCCAATGAACTTGTATCCTCAAAGTGCCTATTATTTCGGAACCGATGAAGTGTACTCCTTTCACATGGGGTTAATGCAAAGGATGAGTGCCGCTCAAGATGAATACCATCCAGAAGATTTTGTGAATGGAGTAACCCTCGGAGCAGAAATCGCTCCCCAACTATTCAGAAAACTAAAAAGTGTTGCTTCCTTGATTGATGTTGCTAAGGAAATAGAAGATTTTCAAGCAATAGGCGTCCAATGCAGAGAAACACTAATTGCACTTGGAAACCACATTTACAAACCTGTAATGGCTGGGGACGAGGAACAGCCCCAAGCATCAAATTTTAAGCGCAAGGCAGAATTGTTTGTTCAGTTTTATTTGAAAGGATCAGAAAATTCCGATTACCGTAGCATCATTAAGAAGCTGACAGAAGCGACATGGGATTATGCAAATAAAATCACGCATTCACAAAGTGCTACGTGCTATGAAGCGTCAACTTGTGTTACTCTGTGCATCTCTCTTGTTGGTACTTACGAAAACATTCTTCGGAAAGTCTTTGACCCTCTCGCACAATATTACTGCTCAGTATGTAAGAGCAAGAAGCTCAGCATAGATGGCGATGATACAAATGACGATGGCATGGTTGAAAAACTATATCTACATTGCGAAGAATGTGGCGCGACAACCGAAGTCATTTTTGAGAAAAGCAATGGTGACAGAACATCATACATTACCGGCAAGGTTGTAGAATGAGATGTAAAAGCTAAAATCCCAGACTATCAGCAAAGCATTGATAGTTTGGGATTTCTGCTTTTGCAGAGATTTATTTTTTGTCGCGTGCTTGACATACGGGTGCCTGAGGTCGTGGAACCGGATGTGTCCGATTCCGGCGGCATCCAGAATTTTCTCATGGATATGCCGGAAGGCGTCCGGGTCGTACATGGTGCCGGTCTTGGGGGAGGGGAACAGGTATGGGCTGTCCGGATGCTTTTCGTGCTCCAGCACCAGCAAGTCCACTGCCTGCTTTGGGATGGGGATGGTGCGGATGGAGTTGGGGGTCTTGGGCTGGCTCACCTTCAGCTGGCCATTGACCCTGTTTACCTGCTTGGTTACGGAGATGGTCTGATTTTCGATGTCCAGGTCCGTCCACAGCAGGGCCAGTAACTCTCCCCTCCGTAATCCACTGGTGAGTTCCAGGTAAAAGGCAGGGAGGAGGCCCCGTTTCCCGGCTTCCCGGAGATAGTCTCCAATCTGCTCAGGCAGGAGCACCTTCATCTCCTTCTTCTCTATCTTGGGCAGCTTACAGCCTTCAGAGGGATTTGTCTGGATGAGCCGCTCCCGCACTGCCTGGTCTAAAGCAGCGTGGAGCAGGGAGTGGACGCCCCTGATGAAGCGGTTGCTCAAGCCTTTGTCCTTCAATTCGATATGGTCATACCGCTGGATCCGGCCAGATGTTTTCAACTTGTTGTAGAAACGCTGAATTTGTAGTGTAGTCAGCTTATCCAGCTTGGTACTGCCGATGCCGGGGACGATATGTTTTTCGATGTAGTTGCTGTAATAGTATGCCGTTTGCTCCCGGATGTTGGGCTTGGAATAGGTGTCGAACCACAGCCGTACCCACTCCGCCACCGTGTACTTGCCGGTGCGGGTGATATCCATGTGCTGGTTATTCTCGATGGCCTTTTGCAGCTTCTCCTTGCACTCTTTCTGGGTCTTGGCCAGGACGTTTTTCGTGATGGCCTTGCCCGTCTCCGGGTCCCGACCAGCGGTGTACCGGCCCTCCCAGCGGCCATCCTTCCGCTTGCGGATGCTGCCCTCGCCGTTGGCTCTGCGTTTTGCCATGGGCTACACCCCCTCCGTGATGTCGGACAGGCAACTGTCGTCGCCGCCCAGCAGCCCCTCGACAGTCAGGCGCATCCCAAGCCGAAATCCCAGGATAAAGTTCTCCAGGGCGATTGTGCTGCCGGCCTCGTTTTCCGCATCAGACAGCCGATGCAGCAGGGCCTTCCCATCTCTGTCCAGCCTGGCTTCCAGCAGTTCCGTCAACTGCTCTGCCTCGTCCAGTACCTGCTGGAGCGGTGAGCCCGATTTGATGCGCTTGTCACATGGGGTAATGTTGCCATAGTAGAGGTCCTCCAGGGTATCTCTCATCGTTCATTCCTCCTTTGACACAACATATACCAGAAATACGCGGGCCAAAGGTGGACACACTGATAACATTTTGCGGCCATTGCCGAACAGCTTCATGCGGCGTTGCTGCCTCCCGTATGCTGTTCTACCCAAGCAATGAACTGATCCCTAGGCACCACCATCCGTCCGCCGATGCGAAGGGTGGGGAAGCCTTTGCTGTGCAGCAGAGCGTAGCTGCTGGAAGGGGAGATGCCCAGCACCTTGGCCACCTGGGACGCATTGAGAAACAACGGCAGTTCGTCGTAGTGTTTGTATGTGGATTTGTTCAAGTGGGTTCCTCCTTATTTCGATTTTGGTGAGAGGACCTGGGCGGCCCATCATCGGATGCCCAGGTCCTCTTTGTGATGCTCGAGTTTTTGTTCCGGCTTCTCCAGGCGTCCCTCTGCTGCCTGGATATCCCGCTCCATCTGCGGGCTGTTATATAAAATGGCTTTACAGAGCTCCAACTGCTTCCGAGTAGCCCGGATCTCCCGGTTTACCTCTGCCAGCTGTTGGTACAGCGCCGCCTTTTCCTCCGTGAGCCGCTCCCTGGGGATGGGGCAATGGTCCAGTATCTCCTTGGCGGCCTGGTACCTGGCCAGTTCTTCCTCCATACCGGGCAAGCCCATCTCAAAGCAAGCCTGTACCGGCTCCAGCGTCGCCTCGTCCGCCAGGGCGGAGTACAGCTCCCACCGTCTCTTTTTCCGCACATTGAGGATGGTACGCCGCTTGGTCAGGGTGGCCAGCGTTTCCTCTGTGTGGGCCTGAAAGGCGGCTAGCTGCTCCGGCGTGGCAATGTTCTGCTCCCGAAGGAAGGCGAATTGCTCCTTATACCGCTCAAACTTCATGATTTCCTGCCTCAGATGGGGGGTCATCCGGGGCGGGTACTGCCGCTGCTGGACTTTGCCCAGCAGGTAGAGGTAGTGGACATAGAGGGCCAGGAAGCCCTTGTACTTGGGGTGCCTCCGGTAGGGACGATATGGGGTGCGGTAGGTGAGGACGGGCTTTGTGCCTGCGGCGATGGCGTCCAGGTTGCCCTCGATGGCCGCCCGGATTCCGTCCTCAGAGAACCGCTTGTCCCGCCGCTCCGGCACCATGTACCGCTCCTGTCCCCGCAGGCGGAAGCCCAGGCGATTGCCGTGTTTGATTTCATAGCCTTTATGTTCCATGATCATAAAGAAGTGGCCGATATCGTTGGCATCCTCGATAGCATCTCGCAGGTCCGCTTCCAGCATGGAGCGGAAGGTGGGCTGGCCTCTACTTTGCCGGAGCCACTCGATGTAACTCACGGCCTTAGTGGGTTGACCTTCCAAAATCACAGACAGCCCATGCTTCCGGCACAGCCGGTCTGAGATGGCCCGAATTTGGCGGTAGTACTCCCGGGTGCTCACATGGTACTTTTCGCCGGTCTGGGCGTTCACGGAGTTGAACAGGATGTGGGAATGGACGTGGCCCCGGTCGGTGTGAGTGCCGATCACCACCTCATAGCCAGGCAGATATTCCGCCGCAAATCCTTTGGCCAGTTCCAGAGCCAGTTCCGGAGTGATCTCACCAGGCTTAAAGGACTGGATGATATGGTAGCACTGCCTGCCGCCTGTCTTGCCCAACTCCCGCTTGGTGTCCATCATCTGCTGGTACTCATGGCCGGGGTCACAATTCTGATGGGCGGTGAGGACGCGGCCCTCCGTTTTCTCCCCGTTCAGTACATATTGGATTGCCTGGTCCAGGTGGGCGTTCCGGGCCAAGATCTTAGTGACGGCCATTATCCCTTTACAACCTCATACATCAGGGCGTACACTTGCTCTAGCAGGTGCAGGCTGTACTTGGCGTCCTCCGCTGTGGCGATCCCGGCGTTGACGCTCCGGGCGATCTGGTTGATGTTCACCCCGATGCGGTGGATCTCCGCCCGCAATTCCCGTAGCTCCTGGGAGGGCCGGGCCTTGACCTCCAGGCCGGATATCATCCGGCGTAGAAGGGCGGACTTTGTCAGGCCGCAGCGTTTGGCGTCTGCCTCCAGTTTAGCCCGCTCCTGGGGTGTCAGCCGGAGGCAAAATTTATAGGTGTTTTCGTTCATGTTCCTCCTTTTCCGGTACGGCCAAGGCCGCGGTTTCCGCCCGCAGGCGGCATAGGGGTCAGGGGCAAGCCCCTGCAAGTGCGCAAAAGATATCTTTGCGCGATGCTTGCAAAGATATTGGCCACAGATGGGGGAGTGTTTCGTGTTCTGAAAGTTTCTATGTCTCGGTAGGGAAACAGGACAAGGCACCTCAATTTCTGATTTCGAACTACCAGAGCACTTTTGGCAAAATTGCCGAAAGTGCTCTGGTACGGGATGCCTTGCAGGAGCCCCCACGCTCCAAGAGTGCTGGCACAGCGGTTTCCAAGATTTGCTCCGTATCAAAAGATCCGGGGCGCTTTGGGTGAAATCACCAGAAGCGCCCCGGGGGAAGGGGAGGTGCATCATAGACACCCCAAAGGCCCATGTTTTTTGACAGAAGCCCCTGTTCTGCTGGACGTGGGCGCCTCATGAGACCCCTGGAATTGGATAAAAGCCCATATCATCGTTTCGGCAACGTTGCCGAAAGGTCTGCAAGAGGCAAAAGGCTCATCCAATCTCTGCCGTTCTCCCCGGATGCGGTTCCTGCCCCAGTTCCTCTGCGGCGTTGTCCCGGCCTCGGTACGCTCAGTCTTACGGCGTCATGGCGGCTACTTCCCTGGCTGGGTATCTCATCCGGACGGTCATTCAATTGAATTTAAGCAAACCTGCTTAAATATGATTATATTAAATTAAATTGCTTCAGTCAATAGTGCAGGGAAAAATTTAACGATTTCGCTTAAAATGGCTTGATGGGAGACAACTGACCTGCTAAACTATCCGTATGAATGAATAGATTGGAGTGAGTGATTATGGCAATGGGAGAACGGCTTCGCTTTTTCCGGAAACTGCGGGGGATGAAACTGAAGGAACTGGGGCTGCAACTGGGCTTCCCGGAGAAGAGCGCGGATGTCCGCATGGCCCAGTACGAGTCAGAGACCAGGACGTCCAAGGCGGAGCTGACCGCCGCCCTGGCCCATGCGCTGGATGTGTCGCCCCTGGCCCTGACGGTGCCGGATATCGACAGTGACCTGGGGCTGATGCACACCCTGTTCGCCTTGGAGGACACCTACGGCCTGCGTGTGGAAGCGGCAGACGGCGAGGCCTGCCTGGTGGTGGATGCCTCCCAGGGGGCGCGGGCGGCCGGCCTCCGGGAGATGCTCCGCGCCTGGCGGGAACAGGCGGCCGAACTGGAGGCGGGGGAGATCACCCGGGAGGAATATGACAGGTGGCGCTATCGCTATCCTGAGTTTGACACCACCGGAGCGTGGCATAAAATATCGCCCAGCCAGGAGCTGAGCGACGCAGTAGTGAAACGGGGAAGGAAACGCATGAAGAGGGGAGAATGAGACTGAAATTATTATAGCAAGCAATCTGCTCCCGGATGTTGGGTGTGGAGTAGGTGTCAAACCACGGTCGCACCTACTCTGGTATTCTTCGTACTGTTCCGCCTCGTTCACTAGCTGCTGGATGTCGTGTATCAGGGCCGAGCGTCAGCGGCGAACTGCTGGTGCAGAAAGGTCATGATGCGGGACAGGGAGCGGTCTCCGTCCCGTCGGCGGATGCACACAATCTCTGCATGGGCGGCGGAGATGGGGACGGATTGGTAGCGCAGGGTGGGGGACTCACACCCCTCAAAGACCCTGGTGAGCAGGGCAAAGCCCTGTCCGGCCTCCAGCAGGACCCGCATGGTGTTGATGTCGGGACACAGGAGAGACTGGCGAAAGGGGAGCCGCCGGGCCCACTCCTCACCTCCGGGCACCAGGTTGTCCCGGGGCAGGGTCAGCTGAGTATAAGGAGCCAGGGCGTCGGGGGTAAAGGGCTCCAGGGTAGCTAGAGGGTGGGTGGCGGAATACACGATCTCAAAGGGTTTGGAGTACAGGACATCCACCTGGACCTCCGGCCACAGGGCCCAGTCGTTGGAGGTGGTCACGCACAGGTCCAGCTTGCCGTCCAGCAGCTGGTTGCGCAGGGCCACGAAGTCATAGAGCTTGATATCGAAAGAGATGTCCGGGAATTTGCCGAACAGGGCGTTGACCATGGGGAGGATGATGAGCTTCTGAGACAGGGCGGCCAGGAACCCGATAGACAGGGAGTCACGCTTTCCGTTCGCAATGTTCTTGGCCTTTTTGATGCTGAGGTCGATATTGCGGTGCAGGTCAGCCAGGTCGGTACGCAGGCTCTGTCCCGCCGGGGTGAGGGAGACTGACCGGGTGGAGCGGTGGAACAGGCGAAAGCCCAGCTCCTGCTCCAGAGCGGCGATCTGTTTGGTCACGGCCTGCTGGGACATAAAGAGGTTTTTGGCCGCCGCAGTAAAGCTCAGGCAGTTGGCCACCTCTAAAAAGCACCGAATCTGCTTATACAACATGAGAGTACCTCCTTGTGCTTCTCCCTGTTCAGAGGGGAAGGATGGTTTGGGGAAAAGAAGGACCGTCCTCATTTAAGATACGATTAACAACTCAAAGATGTCAATAGGACAAACCACTGTTTCTCTAGGATTTTGATTTTTCCTATAATAAGGTCAAAGGGACAGGCGTCCCTGGCGGCCTGCCCATACGGAAAGACCGGAAGTGCCGGACTTCGGAACGAACAGAAAGGAAGATCAAAATGATCCACATGGGAAAAGACATCAAGCTCAACATCAAGCCGATCCTGGTCACCCTTCGTCACGACTATGTGTTCGAGGGTCCCTGTCGGATGGGCAAGGGATTCGAGCTGACCCGGGAGTTCGATGACATGGCCAACCAGGAGCTGCTGCGGGGAGCCAAAGAGGAGATCGCCCAGAACCTCTCTAGCCCCCACTTCCATGTGCTGGAGCCCTACTGGGCGGACCGGAACGAGGAGTTTTTGGTCACGCCGGAGATTCTGGGCGAGATGCTGGCGGACAAGAATCAGGTGGACGTGTACCTGGTGGGGCCCATGGGCCGCCTGTCCGATCTGATGATCGACTTTGCCCAGAAGGCCCGCAAGCCCATGGTGCTCATCCCCGGTCCCCAGTGCATGCAGACCATCATGGCCGCCTCTACCCGGGCCCGGGGGCTGGAGACCTACGCCTACCGTACCTGGAAGGAGACGGTGGACTTCCTGGAGGTGCTGCGGGCGGCCAAGATGCTCCGGGAGACCCGGGTGCTGTGTGCGGCCCGGTTCGGCACCGCCCGCTCCATCAGCGACATGGGCAACTTCGTCGACCTGGAGCACGTCACCGACGTGCTGGGGACTCAATTCACCTTCGTGAACATCCATGAGCTGCTGGACCAGACCCACATCGGCAAGTCCGGGGAGAACTACACCCTGCCTGGCCGGGCCGCCCTCAACCCCACGGAGGAGGATGTCCGGGAGATGGAGGCGCTGGCCGACGACCTGATCGGCAACGCCCAGGAGTGCGACATGACCCGGGAGGAGGTGCTCAACTCCGAGCGGTTCTACATCACGGTGAAGAAGATGCTGGACTACTATGGCTGCAACGCCTTCGCCGCCCCCTGCCCCGATGCCTGCGCCACCCGGCGGCTCAATGAGGAGCACATGACCTTCTGTATGACCCACTCACTGCTGGGAGAGATGGGCATCCCCTCTGCCTGTGAGTACGACATACCCGCCTGCCTGTCCATCGCCATCCTGTCCACCCTGGCGGATGCCCCGGCCTATATGGGCAACACCACCCATGACGCCAAGGCCATGGAGGGCGGACGGTACGGCCTGTCCCCCTTCTTCCATACCGACATCAACGACAAGTGCCTGGACGTAGTGAAGGCCGACCCGGACAACATCGTGCTCACCTGGCATGCGGTGCCCCGGCGGAACATGAGGGGCTGGGACGCGCCCAAGGCGCCCTACGCCATCCGGCCCTTTGCCGCCAGCGGCTTCGGTGTGACCTTCCGCTACGACTTCACCCGGGATGCCGGCACCACCATTACTATGTGCCGCATCTCCCCGGACTGCTCCAAGCTGTTCGTGGCCAAGGGCGAGATCGTGGGCGGCGTGGGCTATCAGGACTACTCCTGTTCTGAGGGTGTGTTCTTCCGGGTGAAGGACGGCAACGACTTCTTCCAGAAGCAGCTGGAGGTGGGCAACCACGTGCCCCTGGTGTACGGTGACTGCTTTGACCAGGTGGTGGCCTTGGGCAAGCACCTGGGCCTGGAAGTCATCACCGCCTGATGGGGGACCGGAGCGCGGTCCTGGCCCGGGTGCGGCAGTCTGCCGTCCAGGGAGAGCGGTATGCCGCGGCCTTCGAGGCCCTGGGGGAAAAGAAGCGGGAGACGGCCTATCCCATCCTTCTGGCCTATATCCGGGACCGATTCCTGCTGACGCCGGAGCTGTGCGCCAGCGACAACATTCTGGACCTGGCGGACGCCAGCCTGCGGCACATCCTGGCGCTGAAAAAGCAGGGCCTGTATCACGGGAATACCTCCCGGGCGTGCAGCGGGGCCTCCTCCGTCATTGCCAAAAAGGTGCTGCTGATGAAGGCGGTGCAGGAGGACTTCGGTGTGACCATGTCGCCGGAACAGTCCGCGGCCCTGACCACCGTCACCCAGCTGACCGACTACATCCTGGCGCAGAGAGCGGGGGAGCGGGCATGACCACGATTGAAACAGAGCTGGCCCAGCTCAGATCGGAATTTGACAACCTGCCCGACGGCTTTGCCCGATACTCCTATCTGGTGGAGCTGGCGGCCCTGCTGCCGGACATACCGGAGGAGCTGCGCCGGGAGGAAAACCTCTACCGGGGCTGTCAGTCCCGGGTGTGGCTGGCGGTGTCGGCGGAAAATGGCACAGTCCGGCTGAACGTTGACAGCGATACCCTGCTGATCCGCGGCTTGCTCTACCTGTTCCGGGACCTGTTGGACGGGCGGACGGTGGACGAGGTGCTCAGTGCCCGGTTCGACCTGCTCCAAGAGCTGCCTCTGGCAGAGCATTTCAACTCCCGGAGGACGGCGGGGATCGCCGGGCTGCTGGGTGAGATCCAAAGGAGGCTGAAAAATGGCCTTTGACGTTCAAACGGTCCGGGAGCAGTTCCCGGCCGTGGGGGAGCAGGTCCATGGCAAGCCCCTGGTCTATCTGGACAACGCCGCCACCGCCCAGATGCCCCGGCCTGTGATGGAGGCGGTGATCCAGCTGGAGCTGTGCCGGGGCAATGTCCACCGGGGCATCCACGCCCTCAGCGAGCGGTGCACCGCCGCCTATGAGCAGGCGAGGGCCACCGCCGCCGCCTTCCTTGGCGCGGCGCCGGAACAGGTGACCTTCACCGCCGGTGCCACAGACGGGATCGACCGTGTGGCCACGGTGTATGAGCGGATAGGGGGGAAGGGGGTGGCGGTCACCCTGCTGGAGCACCACTCCAACTTCATCCCATGGCAGCAGATATGCCTGAGGAAGGGGTGGTCATTCCGGGTCATCCCCCTGGACAACGGAGGGCAGGTGGACCTGACGGCGGCGGACCGGATGTTGGATGACAGCATCGGACTGCTGGCCGTCTCCCACTGCTCCAACGTGCTGGGGACGGTGACGCCCGTGGAAGCGCTTTGCCGTCTGGCCCACAGCCGGGGCATCCGGGTGCTGGTGGACGGGGCCCAGTCTGTCTGCCACCGGCCCATCGACGTGTCAGCATTGGGCTGTGACTGGTTCGTCTGCTCCGGGCACAAGCTGGGCGGGCCATTTGGAGTGGGGTTGCTCTACGCCAAAGAGCCCATGGATCCGGCGCGGTTCGGCGGCGGGATGGTGGACCGGGTGACCGTGGCTCACACCACCTTTGCCCCACCGCCCCTATCCGGCGAGGCGGGTACGCCCAATGTGTCCGGCGCGGTGGGTTTGGCTGCCGCGATCCGTTTCCGCCAGGGCCTGGACGAGGGCTGGCGGACCCATGAGGGGGCGCTGCTGGCCCGGGCGGAGGCGCAGCTGTCTGCGCTGCCCGGGGTGCGCATCCTAGGCAGCGGGCCCCGGGAGGGGTGCCTGTCCTTTGCCATCCAGGGGGTGCAGCCCTTTGACGCGGCCGCGCTGCTGGACCAGCTGGGCATCGCCGTCCGCTCAGGGCACCACTGCGCCCAGCTGCTATTGAGCAGCCTGGGGCTGGACTATGCCCTTCGGGTGTCGCCGGCCTATTACAACACACCGGAGGAGATTGAGGCCCTGGCCCATGGGCTGGAGCGGATTATCCCCATGCTGCGGCGGGGGTGACAGAAGATACGGGCAGGCGGAGCGCATTGGTTCTGCCTGCCCGCTTTTCCTTGCCGGCCTGTCTGCTGTGTGGTAAGATGTGATAGGAGAGGGGAGTGGGAAGATGGATCTGTTGCAGCTTCAATATTTTCGGACGATCGCGCAATATGAAAACCTGACCAAAGCGGCCCAGGCCCTATTCGTCAGCCAACCAAATTTGAGCACCAGTTTGTCACGGTTGGAGGATGACCTCGGAGTCAAGCTCTTTGAGCGCCGCAGGGGGAAGATCGCCCTGACGCGCAACGGCAAACTGTTCCTGACCTATGTGGAGCGCGTGCTAGATGAGCTGGACAACGGGATCAGCCAGGTGCGGGCGGCGGAACATGCGGAACATGACCAGATTCGTGTGGTCAGCAGTCAGCTCGATTTTATCAGTGAGATCCTGCGGGAGAACTATCCCAAGGATGAGAAGATCAAGATCAAACAGGTGCGCTGCGCAAATCTAGATGTCTTTGACAGGGTCCTGTCTGACGATGCTGATTTCGGCTTTTACCACGGAGAGCCCAAGTCGAAAATGCTGGAATATACTCCGATCATTTCTAGCGAGCGGATCGCGATCGTGCACAAGGAGCACCCTTTGGCCGGGGCAGGTCACATTTCTGTTTCACAGCTGGAAGGGGAGCCGATGATCTGCAATTACTGCCGTGATGACGCGGAGCTGTTCGGATTGATTTATGGATCCTTTGGAGTCCAGCCCCATGTCTTTTTTGAATGTGATGATACCCAGATGGAGGCGACCCTGGTGTCCTCCGGAAGGGGGATATCCATTTCTCCCTTTCCGAACTTTGATGAGCCGCTCCCTCCTGCACACCTGGGGATCGTCCGCCGGTATGGCATCCACCTAACTGACTCGGCGCTCCACTTTTTGCAGTGCGCGACCGAATTCTTCAAACGCGATCATATCCAAGCGCTGCAATTCATGCGGGAACATGAGAGGGACCGGCCAGATCAAAAATAGATGGCGCATGGCTACAGCGCTGCCGGTATGAGAACAGGATACAGGGGATCGAAGCACGGCGCAGGCCCTCATCGGGGCCTGCGCCGTGCTAAGCTTCATAAAGCGCTGGGAGCGATCATTCCAGGTAATCGTCCACGTTCTCGGCGGTGACCAGATAGTAATCGGTATTTTGGTTGTACTCGTCGATCTCTTCGCCTGCCAATACCTTTTGGGCCACCTCAATGGCCTTGTCTGCCATCATCTCAGGAGTCTGATAGACGGTCAGATCCCACTTCCCGTCCTTGATGGCCTGTAGGACCTCCTGCTGGCCGTCGATAGACACCAGCATGATCTCACCCGCCCGGCCGGCAGCCTCCAGCGCGTTCAAAGCGCCGTAGCCAAAGTCATCGGAGGCGGTGAACACCACGTCGATGTCGGGATAAGTGGTCAGGAAATTCTCCATGATGGTCTGGGCCTGGGTGCGGTCAGAATCGGAGTATTCCTCGGCCAATATGGTGTAATCCCCGCCGCTGCTCTCAATGGCTTCACGGAAGCCCTGGGAGCGCAGGACGAAGTCAGTCTTGCCCTCTTTGCCGTTGATGATGCAGATGTTGCCCTGGCCGCCCAGTTGCTCGGTCACATAGTTGCCCACCTCGGTGGCGATCACCAGCTGGTCTGCGCCTACATAGGCCTCGATGTACTGATGTGCCTCCTCAGCGCAGTCGGCAAAGTAGGCGATAACGGGGATCCCGGCGTCTGCGGCCTTTTTGCAGTCGGACACGCCAGCTTGGGCGTCGTTTGCCCAATAGAAGATCAGGTCCACGCCCTTAGTCACCAGAGTATCGAACTGGGTAGACTGCTTGGATGAGTCGTTGTCCGCGTCCTGAAGGTCTGCGGTCCATCCCTGGGCCTCCACAGCTTCTTTGAGGGCGTTGGCCACATTGGCGATGTGGGGGTTGTTCGTGGCGGTAGCCAGAGAGATGCCCACCACGATCTCGCCATCGCCCGATGGCTCATTCCTGCTGGACGGAGTGTTGCCGGAGTCGGAGCATGCAGTCAGGGCAAGGATGGATGCGGATGCCAGGAGCAGTGCAAGCCACTTTTTCATACGTTTCATTCTGGTTCCTCCTAACGAATTTTGTGGGCCGCCGCAAAGAAGTACGGATGGCCATCAAAACAGCGGGTAAACGCTGATCTGATCCGAAGTGGGGGACTCGGGTTACGCTGCATCTTCCAGCCGCTGCTCCCGTGTGCAGCGGTCCACGATGAGGACCAGGAGCAACAGCAGACCGGTGACCACGTTTTGGGCCCAGGCATCGAAGGACAGCAGCGATGTGATATTGATCAGGGTACGAACCACGATGATGCCCAGCAGGGTGCGGACCACGCCGCCTTTGCCGCCGGTGAACTTGACGCCCCCCAGGACACAGGCGGAGATGAGAGTGATGTTCAAGCCATCGCCATAGCTGGCTGCGCCGGCGTACACATAGGAGCCCAGCAGGATCCCGGTGATCCCGGCGCACACTCCGCCGATGAGGAAGCAGAGCATCTTGGTCCGGCCGATGTTGATGCCGGCGGTATATCCGGCTTCCTCATTGCCGCCCACCACGAAGATGCCGTTGCCGAAGCGGGTGTTGTGGAGCAGGAGGCCAAAACCCACGAGACACAGGACGAACAGGACGATGGGCAGCTGTAGGAAGCGCACACCGAACAGCTTATAGGTATAGAGCGCACGGAGCAATTCGCTGTTGTTGGGGACCGTTTGCCCATCGCCCAGAAGGAAACACACACCGCTCAGGGCGGTCATGGTGGCGATGGAGGCGATGAGGGAGCTCATGCGGAACCGGGTGACCAGAAAACCATTGAACAGGCCGATGAGACCACATACGACGATGGCGGCGATGATCCCGGCCACTCCGCCAAACTGGGACCCCACCAGAGAGGACACGATGGTGGACAGGGCCACCGACATGCCCAGGGACAGGTCAATCTCGCCGCTGATCAGCAGAAAGGTCATGCCGATGGCCACGATACCGTACATGCTCAGGTCAGAGGCCAGCTTGATTAGGTTATTAGGGCCAGAGAAGTACGGGACCCCAAAGAAGCCATAGAGCAGGATGACGGCCAGGATCAGGATGATATTGTACTCAGTAAACAGGCGCTTCAGCTTTGCTTTCATAGTCCGCGCCTCCTCTCGCTTCGGATCTGGACGGCCACGGCGATGATCAGGATGGCGCCCTTGACGATGTACTGAAGGTTGCTGTCCAGCCCCAGGATGACAAAGCTGTTGTCGATGATGCCCAAGATGAGCACCCCGATCAGCGTCCCCAGGATGCCACCTTTGCCGCCCTGGATGGACAGGCCGCCCAAGACGATGGCCGTGAGGGCAGTGAACTCATAACCGGAGCCCATCTTCGGCTGGGCAGACAGGATGCGGGAGCACATCACCACAGCGCCTAGCCCGGTGAGCAGGCCGGAGACGGTGTAGACCGAGACGATGATGGCCGCTGGGCTGATGCCAGAGTACCGGGCGGCGGAGGCATTGCTCCCCACCGCATAGATCCGCGCCCCGTATACGGTCCGGCGCAGTACGATGGAGCTGACGATGGCCACGATGGCCAGGATGATGACCGGGGTGGGGATGCCTAGGATGCTGCCCTGTCCCAAAAAACGGTAGACAGTCATATCCTGGCTTCCGAAGAGGGAGGGGGACTGCTTGATGAACAGCAGGACGAAGCCGGTGTATAGGCTCATCATCCCCAGGGTGGACACAAAGGAGTTGAGTCGGATCACGCCCACCAAGATCCCATTGACCAGGCCGCCCACCGCGCCCAGCAGGATGGGGACTACGATGGCCAGAAGCTGGTTTTCGATCCCCGGGGTCACAAAATAGCAGGAGATAGTCGCCAGAAAGGTGAGCATCATGCCTGCGGACAAATCAGTCCGACCGGTGAGCATGACAAAGGTGATACCACAGGAGATGATGCCATATACGGATACAGACCGCAGCAGGTTCATCCAGTTGTCCAACTGAAGGAAGGAGGGCTTCATGATCCCCACTACGATGACATAGAGGATGATGAGCAGATAGATGCTGCGGATATGGTATTTGGCCATGGTGTCAGATAGCTTCCGATAGGTGGCTTTCGCTGCTGTCATCCTGCCTCACCTCCCAACGCGGCAGCCAAAATGGCCGTGTCAGAGAATTCATCCCGAGTGAACTCTCTGGTGATATTGCCCTCATACACGGTGATGATCCGGTCGCAGATGCCCAAGATCTCATTCATCTCGGATGTCACCACGATGACCGCCATCCCCTGGGAGGCCAGCTGGTCGATCAGGGCGTAGATCTCTGATTTGGAGCCCACATCGATCCCGCGGGTGGGTTCGTCCAGGATCAGCACCTTGGGGTCCGTCATCAGCCATTTGGAGATGACTACCTTCTGCTGGTTCCCACCGGACAGGTTGCCCGCCAGCTGGCGGATGCTGGGGGTCTTGACCCGGATATCCGAGACATAGGTATCGGACAGCTGCCGGCGCTTGGCCTGATCAATGAAGCCGGCCGGGCTAATGTCAGGCAGCTTGACCAGGGTCATATTTTCCATCACAGACAGGCGCAGGGCGAGGCCGTCGTGCTTGCGGTCCTCGGGGACGAGGGCCAGGCCATTGGCGACCGCGTCCTTGGGGGAACGGATATGGACAGACTGCCCATTCAGTGTCACAGTGCCTGCGGTGGCTTTGTCCACGCCGAAGATGGCCCGCATGATTTCGCTGCGGCCGGCGCCCACCAGTCCAAAGAAACCCAAGACCTCTCCCGCACGCACCTCGAAGGAGATGTTGCGGAAGGCGGGCTCACGGGTCAGGCCCTGGACACACATCACCGGCTGTCCGATCTCGGTGTTCTGTTTGTTGAACATATTGGTCAGTGTCCGCCCCAGCATGTATTGAATGAGCTGGTCACGGCTGGTGCCCTCTGCGGGAACGGTGGTCGCATTCTTGCCGTCGCATAATACGGTGATGCGGTCTGAGATGGACAACACTTCATCCAGCTTGTGCGAGATGTAAACGATAGTGGTCCCTTCCGCCTTCAGCTGACGAATCAGATCCATCAGCCCTGCCGCCTCTTTGTCGGTCAGGGAGGAGGTGGGCTCATCCATAATGATGACCTGTGCGTTTCGGGTCAGAGCTCTGCCAATCTCCACCATCTGCTGTTGAGCGATAGACAGATCGGAGGCCAGCGCCTTGGGAGAGACATCGAGGTTGACCCGCTTCAAGATCTCGCCGGCCTGCTGATACAGGGCCTTTCGGTCCAAGAATTTGCCTTTGGTTGGCCAGTTGCCCAAAAACAGGTTCTTTGCCACATCCAGCTGGGGGACGATGGACAGCTCCTGGTAGATACACGCAATGCCGGCCTGGATGGCCTGGTGGGGGTTGGAGAACACCACCGGCTGGCCGCCGATCAGCATGGCCCCTTCGTCCGCCTGGTGAAAGCCGGTCATGACCTTGATCAGCGTGGACTTGCCGGCGCCGTTTTCTCCGACCAGTGCGTGGACCTCCCCGGGCCGGAGGTCCAGGGAGACTTCCGAGAGGGCCTGTACGCCGGGAAAACGTTTTGTGATCCCTTTTAGCTCTAACAAGGGCTGTTTTGCTGTAGCAACGGCGTTTGTCATATTCTCACTCCTCTTGCTTTTGCTGAGCACGAATGGCCTTACAAATAAATCACAGGCCGATAAAATGTGATATCGACTGATTTTCTTGAGTTTTTCACACAAAAATTATATAGTTTGACCACAGACATGTAAAATATACATTTTATTGGAAGTTATAACTTATGAAATATATAATCTTTGTAACTGTAGCAAGAGAGAGAACTGAGCCAATGCAGAGAAAAGGGCACGCAAAAGCACCCCAATATAACGACCACCATTGAGGGGGCACATCAGGAGCATCGGCTATAGATCTTGACTGTTTTTGTATGGTTTCCCATCTTCAAAGGGTGAAGTGCAAGAAAATATCGATGAACAGGCACAACATACACGTTTCTTCCTGTATGACATAAAAGATCGTAAAATGTCTCTATAATTCTGAAAAAATTATACAAGTCGAACAAGGGAAAGCAAAATATGGATTTTGAGAAACAAGTATAAGGCCAATATTATATTGAATGATGATTAGAGTATACACTGACCCATATCCTGACCCAGAACATAAAAAATTGGGGCGAGAACAACGGAGTGACAGGGATGCACCCACAGTGTTTTTGTAAATAAGAGCACTGAAAAGAGCTAAAAGACATTATATTAAGTCACTTTTTGATTTGACAGATATTCACACGCAAGAGGTCACAGATTCGAGTTCTGTAGTCTCCACCAAAGTAGACAAAACTTGCGTATAACGATAGTTATACGCAGGTTTTGTCTTTCTTTGTATAAATTATATAAAATTCAATCCTGATTATTGGACGTAATTACATATCGATGAGAAAGGCAAGCAGGTTTGGGGAACTAGACGATTTCTCAAACCTGCTTTTATTGATGTTTAAGAAAGTGAGGCAGCTTATGAAACTTCCGTATGGCTATGTTTTGATCGATGGAGAAATTACAGTACATGAAGAAAAGGTGGATGCGGTTCGCAGCATCTTTGATGCTTATCTCGCCGGAGCCAGTCTGGGCAAGATCGTGGATCTGCTGGCCCAAAGAGGGGTAGTCTCTCCGACCGGAAAAGCGAAGTGGACGAGAGCGGCCGTGGATAAGCTTCTGGCGAATAAAAAGTATATCCCCGTGGTTGGGATCAAGGTGTACATGGACGCTCAGTTTGAGAAGGCTCGGCGCTGTAATGTAGACTATGAGAAAGCCGGGCACCCTCGGAAGGCGGTCAGATACCAATCTCCTTCATTTGCGGCCAGATGAGACTATACAGAACCCATTTCTCCTGTTATACTGTAAAAAAAAGGAGAATGGGCGATGAACGAGAATGAACTTCATGAGCGCTACATGCGCCTGGCGTTTCAATACGAGTCCGCCATTGATGCCCTTCTGGTTAGAGGTCTGGTCGATGAGGAAGCGGCCAACGCAGCCAAAGAGAGATTCTACGATACGCTGAATGAGGAAAAGCTGCGGATCACACAAAAGGTCAGGGACTATTATGAGACCATCAGCCTGTATATGAGAACGCTGGCCCATGATGGAATGGTCTCGCTGACAGAACTGGCACGGCAGTATTCTGATGAAGCTCCAGGATATGTGATCCAAAGCTGGATGCGCAGCCGGAATACCTTGGAGTTCCTCCGGCAGTGGGAGCTGGAGCAGAATGCGGAGTTCGACGACCAGGCCTGTATAGAGCTGATCCATCAAGGGCACACCACCTCGCTGACCATTACGCCGACGTTATGGGTCCGAAGGACTCATGCTGTGGGGCTCCATGTCAAACAGGGCAAAGGCGGAGGGGTGAGCGCTTACCCGGAAATTGCGGCGGATCTCCGGTTGTGGCTCGATCCGAAGGAGCGGTTGGTGATGATTCGGGCAGTACAACAGAGATAATCGGTGGGATTATCGTATATATCAAAAAAGTGGCATGTTAAAATTTAGGACAGTAGCCAAATCGATTGATGAACTATGTCTACGTTAGATTTTTCTTATTATGTTCGGAGGAAGGAAAATGTCTGCCAAGGAAAGGCCTTTGACTATAACATGGAGCCAATTTGAATCATGTAATCCCAATACACAAGACGCATTTGAAAAAATGTGTCGGTACTTGTTTAATGCTTTTTTCTTCGGGAGCAGAGCGATCTTTCAATCAAACCCAAACAATCCTGGCATTGAAATTGAACCTGTTTTTCATGAGGGTTCTGGAAAATGGATCAGTTTTCAAGCAAAGTACTTTACTACCGTTGACTATTCACAAATCCGTCATTCTGCTGAAAAAACGATAAAATATTATGCGGACAAGATAGACATTATTTACTTATATTGCAACAAAGATTTAACATTATCTAGTAGAGCATATCAGGACATTTGTTACTTGTTAGCATCAAATAATATTTCTCTAGTTACCATTTCCAACCAAACTATACTTGAACAAGTTTTGAGTAATGATACGGTATCTTGCTATTATTTCGACTACCGCAAGTTGACTCCCAAGTGGTTTGATGAAAAATTGCGATTGAGTCTGGATTCGCTAGGACGAAGGTATGATGGTACTTTTAATATTAGTACGCACACAGAAAAATCATTGAACTTATTCCTTGGCAATAATTGCGCCGTTACACAAATAAATGCAACGAAAAAAGAAGTTCTCGAACAGATTAAAAACTCGCAATATAAATTTTCTGATTGTAGCAAGTCCATACAGACGATTGTTCATGCCATGTCATCGATTAAGGATATTTCCCTTGTAACAATTTCTGACTGTCTGACATGGTCCGAGACGCTTCATGAGCAGTGTGCCGCTGATTTTGCGTTGATTCACTCTTTGTTAGACGAAAAAAGAAAGATTTATGAATCCAAAAAGGAAAACGATGATAACATGCTGCGACACCGTCTGTTAACAGAAATTCACGATTTAGAGCGGTTAATAGAGGCTATTGATGATTTTAATGTAAATATAATGGGTTTCAATTTACTCCAAGAAAAAGTACTTGTTGTTAAAGGGGAAGCTGGTGTAGGAAAATCCCAGCTCCTAGCCACGGCTACCAAACAGCTTAATGAAGATGGTCAATATGCCATATTATTGTTGGGTAATGGCTTTTTGAGCAAAGAAACCGTTACGACTCAAATCATGCAACAATTGGACGCTGATTTTAATTTTCGGGAATTACTGCATAAGCTTGAGATGTTGGGTGAACTTGAAAACTGTAACACCTATATCCTTATTGATGCAATTAATGAAACCGCTTATCGTGAAATTTGGAAAATCGGACTACCATTACTCATTTCACAGATTTATGAATTTAAACGCATAAAACTTGTGGTTTCAACTCGCTCTGGTTATGAACGAATGGTTTTTAACGAGGCAGTTAACGAGGGAATTGAAACAAAGAAGATCGCTAGTATTGTCCATAGCGGATTTAGAGAGGAGTCGGTCGAAGCTACACTGGCCTTTCTTAACCATTATGGTATTCCTTTTTTGCCATCATATTTTTTCCAGGCAGAAATGACAAATCCACTATTTCTTAAGTTGTTTTGCCAATATTACACTGGCGAGAATTTTGATATGTTTGCCCTATTTGACCAGCTCATCCAGAGAGCAGATGCAGAAGCTCAGCGAGCAGCTGGAATTACCGATGGTGTTCCTATCCTGCTGAATATGGTTGAGGAATTGGCAGAAATACGCCTTGAGAAGGCAAACTGGAATGTCACGAGACACGAGCTTTTCAGTCTTCGTTTTTGGGAGACCTACGGGCTTTCTTCGCACAAAATCCCTTATGTTGCTGCATTATGCAGAGTAGGATTCCTTAATAGTATCGCCAGAGATGGTGATGAATTCTACTACTTGAGCTATAATCTCCTGGAGGATTTTGTGTGTGCGAAGGCGATATTTAAACGTTATCCCAATAAATCCGAACTGCTGCTATACGCCCAGACCTATTTGTTGCAAATTGAACAAGGCCAGATAAAGCGTTATGCGAATATTGATATTTTCATTGTTCTTTGTAGCCTATATGCCGAATATTATCATGAAGATTGTTTTGCAGATATTTTCTCGATTGTCACGGATGACATGGATCAAAATGACCTTTCTGACTGCTACATCAAATCATTTTTGTGGCGGAAAGCAGCGGCTATTGATCAGAGTGCTTTTATCTCATTCGTTAATGAACACACTGTTTCCAGAGAAAGCGTTTTGCGAGTACTGATTGAGAACAGCACAAAAGAAAATCATCCACTAAATGCATTCTTTTTGCATGATATTCTGCAAAACAAGTCGCTTGCACAGCGGGATTATTTGTGGACTATTTATATAAATGGTTTAGCCCATGAAGAAGAAAGGCTCTTTCAAATTGTTACGTATTTTGATGAAGGTAAATTGCTGAACAGATTATCAGAAAACAGTACGGAGTTGCTTTTGATTTTGTTCTCGTGGCTGTTAACATCCTCAAATCGTCTTCTTCGTGATAAAGCATCTAAAGCTGCTATTGAGTTGTTAAAAAGAAATTTTGCGCTCAGCAAATCATTATTGGAACGCTTTGAAAAAGTAAATGACCCATATGTGCGCCAGAGATTATACGGAATCGTATTTGGAGCGTGTGTAAAACGCAGTGAGCCTTCCATCGATGAGTACCGTAAGCTAGCCGAGTATGTCTACCATGCTGTCTTTAAGCAAGATAGAGTATATCCAGATATCCTGTTGCGGGATTATGCCAGATTGATCCTCGAAAGGTTGATACATGAGGCGCCGGATGACTGTAACTTTCTGGATGTTGCAAAAATCCGACCACCATATCGATCAGAAGAAATTCCTCATGTCGAAGAACAGAAATACTATAACGAGAAAGAAGTTCATAGTGGCTTTAACTCTGTTGATTTTTCGATGAGAATAAACCACCCCGGCTGTCCAGGTATGTATGGCGACTTTGGTAGGTATGTGTTCCAAGCAGCCTTGGAAAGTTTCGAATCAACAGATGTGGTCAATCTATACCATTATGCAATGCAGTATATACGTGATACCCTTGGTTACTCAGATCAGCTATTTAGTGAGTATGAGAGAATCAGGACTGTGCGTAATTATAGCAGGCATGAAAACAAAAAAATCGAGCGTATAGGGAAAAAATATCAATGGATTGCGTTATATAACATTTTAGCAAGAGTATCTGATACCCACATGCTAAAAGATTGGGATGGTGCTACCCATCCTTATGAAGGAACGTGGGAGCCGTATGTCCGCGACTTTGACCCTACCCTCAATATTAATTTCTTAAAACCGGAGTTCATTCCATCAATCCAATATCCTCCATTCGATGAAGAGATATTTTTAAAAACGAACCCTTTTCCATCAGAAGAGCGTATTCAAAAATGGGTGGTGGAACTGACTGCATTTTTTAACAATCTCCAGGTCAAACTAATATCAGTGGATAAAGATGGAACTCAATGGGTTAGCCTGAATTTTAACGGTGAACTTACGAACCAAAAATTAGATAACACTGGTCTGTATGCCCCGCATGGCAAACAAATGATTTGGTTGATGGCGCAGGGATACCTGGTTGATTCAAAAACATTAGATTTACTCAAGAAAAATTATACTCCAGGGCTCTTTGGTAACGATTTTCCCCAAGGACTCAGAATCTACCAGTTGTTCAATAGAGAGTATTCGTGGTCGCCGGGGTATCGCAGTATTTTTCAGACAGCTCATTTTGAGACCGAACTAAAAATCGGGAAAAAAGGACTTATGAGAAAAACAGTAGAGGCACCCGTGTTTGTTCAAAAGGAAGATGGAAAGATCGAATTTGCCGTTACCGAACAAGAACTGGAGCAATGGGTTTATCCCGATGCAGTCTGCGTAAAAATTACGCCAGCCTATTCACATCTGCTATGGGAAGAAGAATACGATGCATCCCAGCAAGATACCACTGCCTTTGATGTTCCCTGTCGAGAGATTATTGACCATCTCCATCTAGAGCAAAGAGGGTACGATGGATATTATTTTGACTCTGAAGGTGTGCTTGTTTGTTTTGACGGCTCCCTTTGCGGAATAAGCAGTGGGCTACTAATTAGGAAAGAGTATCTAGAACGTTTTCTTTCCGAAACAGAGTTGAAGTTATTTTGGTCATGTATAGGGGAGAAGCAGTTTTTCTGTGGAGGGAACGATCAGATTTGGAAACGATGGGGAGGATGTGCTTATTACGATCAAGGCCAAATCAGCGGAAAGCTTGAGCCTGAAGATATGAACTAGATATTTATACTATTTGCGGAAATGTCACGACACTACTAAGCTGAACTGAGCAAAATTGAGGTATAAAATATACAAATGATGAAATTTGACCCTCACTGAAATAATGCCAGTTCATCCAGCCCTTGAATTCTCCCATTTTCTTCTGCATCTTTTTCGTCAACACATCACACAGCCGTGCAAATCCATGTGATTTGCACGGTTTTTTCATTTTTGAGAACTCTTTGGAGCGGTTTGCTTTTGCCGTTCTTCTCTGACCCAAACCCTGACCCATACGGGAGTGTGGAGCGGAACGGACAGGATGGAAAATCGGGACGATAGGTGGTCCGCAACTGTAAAATTTTCGGTCTATCTCAAATCATTCTGTGATATTGAACTTACAATTTGAAAATGCTGAGACTAAACAGGCCCGGACGGGGATTCCCGTCCGGGCCTGCGCTTTTTCTGACTGATTATTACATCGCCTTGCCAATGGCGGAGCCGATGGTGTCTGCCGTCTCCCGCCGTATCCGCTGGGTGGCGTGGGTGTAGGTGTCCAGGGTGAACCCGGCGGAGTGGTGGCGCTCATACAGAACCGCTCCTGCGGTAAAGGCTTACACATCGGTTCCCGCAGCTAAATAGGGCGAGCGGTGTTGCCGCCGTTATCGGCGGAACGGTGATGCCTTTATCAATTATAGAATAAAGAACTACTACGTGGAGGAAAAAGTTTGATGGGGTATTGTGTACGCCCTTCCAAAAATGCTATACTGAAAATAAAGGGGCTGTAAAGGGGGAGTGCCTGAATGATTCGTATGGCTATCGTCGAAGATGAACAGCAGTATGCCAAGCAACTGCGAGAATATGTGGATCGATTCAGCCAGCAGCTCGGGGAGTCCTTTGATGTCACAGAATATTCTGACGGGGATGGGTTGGTAGAGGGCTTTCACGCCCAGTTTGACATCATTTTAATGGATGTGGAGATGCCCTTTCTAGATGGTATGACGGCAGCGGAGCTGATCCGGAGAACAGACCCCCAGGTGGTTATCATTTTTATTACCAATATGGCCCAGTATGCCATTCGGGGATACGCTGTGGACGCGCTGGATTATGTGCTAAAGCCAGTCAGCTATTTTGCGTTCAGCCAGCGGCTGGAGCGGGCCATATCTCGGCTCAAGCGCAGGGAACGCAAATACATTGCCCTCCCAGTGAAGGGCGGAGTGCGTAAGCTGGACACTTCCGAGATCTACTATGTGGAGAGCCAGGACCATGATCTCACGTTTCACACACGGTCTGGCAGCTTCCGTTCTGGCCTCACCATGCGCCAGGCGGAAGAACATCTGTCTGGAGCGCATTTTTTCCGAGGCAACAACAGCTATCTCATCAACCTGGAGCATGTGGATGGCGTCCAAGATGGCTGCGCTATAGTCCAGGGTGAGCAGTTGAAGCTGAGCCGTCCTCGGAAAAACGCCTTTTTGGAGGCGCTGTCCAACTATATGGGTGAGGTGATGAAATGAGCAACACACTGCCCGATATTCCCCGGCTGTATACCGCCCTGGCGGAATGGCTGGCATGTATGGTGTATATCCAGGCCCTGCCCCGGCGGTTTCATGGCTGGCGGATGGGACTTTGGGCGGGAGCGGGGCTGGCGGCGCTCACCGCCTTTCTCATCCTTACCGGCGATTTGCCCATCGGATTTTGGCTGCCCTGCATGGCGGCTGCGGTGCTGCTGATGCTGGGCCTGCTGGCCGGTTGCTGCCGGATCAGTCCAAGGGATGCGGCCTATTACTGTATTCACGCCTTCGTGCTGGCAGAGTTCGCCGCATCGCTGGAATGGCAGCTCTACTGCTTTCTGCTGTTGAACCGGGAGGCGTCTGCATGGATGCGGGCCGGCCTGCTGGTGGCGGTGTATCTGGCGGTGTTCCTGCTGATGGGCGGGCTGGTGCGGCGGCTGTCCGCCAAGGGCGGCGCACTGGAAGTCACCTGGCGGGAGCTGAGCGCGGCTGCCATCATCGGTGTGGCGGTGTTTGCGCTGAGTAACCTGAGCTTTCTCACCATTCGGACACCCTTCAGCTCCCAGTACGGCCCGGAGATCTACAATGTCCGCACCATTATGGACCTGGGCGGCCTAGCTATCCTGTACGCCCATCATCTTCAGTGCCGTGAGCTGAGGGTGCTGCGAGAGCTGGAGGCGGTTCAAAACGTGCTGCAAAAGCAGTATCAGCAATATCAGATGTCCAGAGACAGCATCGACCTCATCAACCGGAAATATCATGACCTGAAGCACCAGATCATGGTGCTCCGGGCAGAGCCGGACGCGGAGCAGCGGGAGACATACCTGGATCAGATGGAGGCGGAGATCCGCACCTATGAAGCTCAGAATAAGACCGGCAACCAGGTGCTGGACACGGTGCTCACCAGCAAGAGCCTCTACTGTGCTCAGCACGGCATTGGCCTGACCTGCGTGGCGGATGGCGCGCTGCTGGATTTCATGGAGGTGATGGACCTGAGCGCAGTGTTCGGCAACGCTCTGGACAATGCTATTGAGTGTGAAGAACGTATTGCGGACCCGGAAAAACGGCTGATCCATGTGTCCGTCTCCGCCCAGCGGGATTTTGTGCTCATCCGGTTTGAGAACTACTGCGAAGGCTCGCTGAACTTTTCAGAGGGCCTGCCGGTGACCACCAAGGAGGATCGGAACTTCCACGGTTACGGGCTGAAAAGCATCCGCTATGTAGCTAAAAAATATGGCGGCACAGTGACGGCGCGGATGGAAAAGCAGTGGTTCGTGCTCCAACTGCTGTTCCCCCGTCCAGCCCAGCCGAAAGAGGTGTGACCAGCCCCCTGTTGTCATGTTGATGGACAACGGGGGGCTTTTTTTGTACAAAAACACGACAAGGGAAAACAGAATACGGGATGAATTCAACAATTTGCGCAGGCTGTGTGCCGCTGCCCGGAGAATCTGATACAATGCGGGACAGAGGGTGGGGCGGTTTCCCTTTTGCAGAGCGCTCTGCTGAAAACGGTGCCATGGGCGGCGGTCGCCCATGGAATTTGAACAGTCAGGAAGGTGAGAGCGCGGAGAAGAGAAAGGAACCAGCTCAACGGCTCCGCCGCGGGTGGACTGACCAATGGAGCGGTCTGCCCGGGCGGAAAACATCATGGTATCGTGGAGGTTACACATGAAAAAAGGAAAGCATTTGTTTCGGGGCCTGTCAGCGGCGCTGGCGGTGCTCATGCTGATTTGTATGTCGCTCACCACACTGACCTTGGGCAACACCACCTGGATCAACAGCAACCTGAACATCCAGGACACCAAGACCATCGGCGGCTCCGACGAGTTCGCCGTATGCTGGGCAAATGACTATGGCTATGACAGCACCGCTCTCATCGAAGTCTACTACGACGCGGCAGACGCCAACGTAGAAATTGCCCAGGAAGGCATGACCCTGTTGAAAAATGACAATGCTGCCCTGCCTCTGGCGGACGGCACCCGGTTCACCATCTTTGGCAACGCCGCGGTGAACTCCAATATCTACCGCAACAGTTGCCCGGACTACATTCCCTATGTGGACTTTGTCAGCGCCATGCAGACGCAGTTCGGCGCGGACAATGTGAACACCGTGCTGTGCAATGAGGTTTATCCAGAGCTAGGCTCCACTGGGACCAACAGCGTGGCCGAGGCGGACATCGCCGCTGTTGCTGCCCACGAGAGCACCTGGCAGAGCGACTATAACGACGCGGCCGTGGTGGTCATCTCCCGCAACGGAAGCGAGGGCAACGATGTGTACCAGTACGCCAGCGATGACACCTATCCCGATGGATCGCCCCGGCGGATGCTGGACCTGTCCACCAATGAGGAGGCTTTGATTTCCTATTTGGCTGACCAGAAAGCGGCCGGTGTGTTCGACAAGATCGTAGTGGTCCTCTCCTCTGAGTTCCAGATGGAACTGGGCTTCCTGGAGGAGTACGGCGTGGACGCCTGCCTGCTCACCGGCATGACCGGCTCCTACGGCTGCACTGCCATCGCGGATGTGCTGGCCGGTGAGGTCAACCCCTCCGGCAAGACGGTGAATACATACGCCTCCAGCTCCATCTCCGCCCCCTCTGTGGTCAACGGCGGCGTGGAGGGTGTTATGACCTGGGGCAACGCCGATGAACTCAACGCCTACGACCAGATCAACGGGGACGAAAACATCGACTATTACATTATCTATTCCGAGGGCATCTACGTGGGCTACAAGTACTACGAGACCCGATATGAGGACACGGTGATGGGCACCGGAAGCGCCAACGGCACGGCCGGGACCTTCAACAGCGCCAACGGCTGGAACTACGCCGAGGAGATGTGCTACCCCTTCGGCTATGGCCTGAGCTACACCACGTTTGAGCAGACGCTGGACTCCGTGACCTATGACGAGGCGGAGGACACTTACACCGTGGCCGTCACCGTCACCAACACCGGCGACGTGGCTGGCAAAGACGTGGTCCAGGTGTACGCCCAGACCCCCTACGGCGACTACGAGCGGGAGAATCTGGTGGAGAAGTCCGCCATCCAGCTGGTGAGCTACGGCAAGACCAACCTGCTCCAGCCCGGCGAGAGCCAGACCCTGGAGATTCCCGTCATGCGCTACTTCCTGGCCAGCTATGACACCTACGGCGCGGGCACCTATATCCTCAGTGCCGGCGACTATTACCTGTCCATCGGCAGCGATGCCCACGACGCGCTGAACAACGTGCTGGCCGCCAAGGGCTACACCACCGCCGACGGCATGACCGCCGACGGCGACACAGCCAAGACCTACACCTGGAACCAGGAGACCCTAGACGCCGAGACGTACAGCGCCTCCATCTACACCAGGGCCGAGGTGGGCAACGTCTTTGACGATGCCGACCTGAACTACTACGACGGCTATGAGTATACCTATATGACCCGCAGCGACTGGGAGGGCACCTGGCCGGAGAAGACCCAGCTGGACGCCACTCAGCAGATGATGGAGGCACTGTCCAACTACTACTATGAGACGCCGGAGGACGCACCCAGCGTGGATAATTTTACTCAGGGGGCGGACAACGGCCTGAAGCTCACGGACATGATGAATGTGGACTATGACGACGATGAAACCTGGAACAAGTTCCTGGACCAACTGACTATTGAGCAGCTTTGCAACCTGATGACCGACTCAAAGTCCGTCAACACCATCTCTGAGCTGGACGTACCCGGCGTCACCCGGGCGGACGATGATACCACCGCCGCTGGCGGCGCCATCCACTGGGTATCCCATCCCCTTACCGCCCGAACCTGGAACACCGAGATGAACACCCTGCGGGGCTATTACGAGGGCCTGATCTGCATGCTCATCGGCAAGGATGAAATCTGGTACGGCGCTGGCAACCTGCACCGCCACCCCTATGGAGGCCGCGCGGGCCAGTACTGGTCGGAGGACCCTACTCTGGACTACTTCAACGGCTACTATGAGGCCCAGGCCATGCAGGGCGTGGGTGTGACCATGTGCGTCAAGCACATGTGCTGCAATGACCAGGAGGCGCAGCGCACCGGCCTGTCTGTCTTTGTGGACGAGCAGGCCCTGCGGGAGACGTACCTGCGGGCCTTTGAAGGCTCCTTCGCCGGCGGCGCGCTGAGCGTTATGGCCACCACTGGCCGGGTGGGACCCACACTGGGCAAGAACTACGAGGCTATGATGACCACCGTCCTGCGGGGCGAGTGGGGCTTCAAGGGCACCGTCACCAGCGACGGCTATGTGAACACCGGCTATTACAACAACACTCTGGAAGAGCTGGTGGCGGGCATGGATTACAGCTGCTGTGACTCCAACGGCGCCAACGCCCAGCGGATCCTCAACGCCATCGAGGGCGGCGACGGCAACATCCTCCAGCATATGCGCCAGGCCGCCAAGCGGAATCTGTATGTCATGACCCAAACCGCCAGAATGAACGGCCTGGGCAACGGCGCCAGCGTCATTGCTATTGTCCCCGCCTGGGAAATGGCGGTGTTCGCTGCCAACATCGTTGTGGGCGCGCTGTTCGTGGTGTGCCTGGTTCTGGCCATCGTGGAGGGCAGCCGCAACCGGAAGGCGGTCTCCGCCGGCCGAAAGGGGGATAAGTGATATGAAGTTGACAGTCAAAGGAAAAGGCGTCAGCGCAACTATCGCGCTGGCGGGAGCGGCACTTGCCGTCGTCGCCGCCGTTGGGGAGATCATCTATGGCGCTACCTATGAGCAGTATGCCGATTTTGTGGTGGTCCTGTGCCTGCTGGCGGGGGCGGTGCTGCTGGGCGTATACGCGTTCATTGACCACCCCGTCACCGACTGGTCCTGCCTGCTGGGTGTAATTGCCATCGGTTTTGGAATGGGCCTGTTCCTCACCAACAGCTTCAATGTCTGGGCGGACACCTGGGGCAACCTGCAACAGTACGGCAGCATCGTGGGTGCGTTCAATTTCTTCAACTCTCAGGGCGGTCCCATCCCCGCTGTCGCCCTCATCGTGGTCAGCCTGCTGGCCGCTGTGTGCGGCGTCATCTCCTGCTTTACCGGCAAAAAGGAGGCTGCGAAATGAAAAACGGGAAAAAGAAACTGCTGCTTCCCCTTACCGCGGCGGCATGCGCTCTACTGCTGGCCGGCTGCGGCACCTCCGTAGGAGAGCATGCCAACACCTACTTCTCTCAGATGGGGAACGTCATCAGGACCGCCATCGACAGCGCCCGGGCGGAAAAGGAAGCCGACAGCAGTCCTACCCAGACTGTGGACGCCAATGCTCTGGCTGCTCCGGCCAACTTCACTGTGGATGAAAACGGCAACTACTCGTTCGACGGGGTGGAAAATGCCCAGTACTACTATGTGTATGTCTATTCCGACGCCACCGGCGTGGAGGCCGTGGCCCAGAGCGAGCAGATCCCGGAGAACGGAAGCGCTTCTTATTCCGGAAGCCTGAGCGATTTTGCAAACCTGACCTACCAGACCTGGAATGTGCGGGTGGTAGCTTACCCGGACTATGAGAACAGCGATTACACCGCCTCCCCGGAGGCCAAGTGCGACTATGCCGTCTCCGGTGCAGTGGAGTACGGTGAGCCTACCTTCGGCTATATGTGGACGGTCACCTCCGGCGAGCTGGCCATCAAGATCGACGACATGGATTACGGTCAGACCGCATATCCCACCAACATCAAGATCACGCTGACCAATACCACCGATACCGGCGATGTGGTAACCATTGATGTGACCGATATTTCCAGCAGCTCTGTCACAGCCACCACCACAGAAGCATCTCCCGATACGGTCTACGATATCACCGCCGATTTCACCTGGGACGAGAATTATGTGACAAACCCCAGCTTCTCCATCCAGGGCGGCCAGGCGGAGACCGACAGCACGGAGAACCTGATCTCCGGTGAGTTCTATTACCCCAGTAGCATCTTCAAGGCTTTCAACTTTCCCCATGTTCAGGAGGACTTCGACCCTGTGGCGGGCGGTCTGGCTGGCATGTGGTATAACGACGGCTCCGAGTCCGGCGGCGGATGGGGTCCTCCGGGCATGGTTCAGGAGCCTGAGGAAGAGGAGACGGACAAGAGCGTCTATTTTGAGGCCACGCCCAAGCAGGCAGAGAACGGCGCGCTGTACTCCTACAACATCATGGCCACCAGCCCTGGAGGAGCCATCACCGCCAGCCCTAAACTTTCCCCAGGCAGCGGCAGCACGGATCGCATTTTCGGCACTATGGACATCTTTGATGACGGCACCTTCCGCATGGAGATCGAGTACCAGTACATCAGTACCGACCGTATGAACTCCGCGGTGTACTATGTGCCCGGCGTGGAGTGCACCGGCGTCTATTTTGAGAACGCCGATGGTACCCTGACCCTGAGTTATGACCATGAAAACGCCAGGGAGACAGACTATGACATCGTCACTGAGCTGACGGGGCAGGCGGCGCAGTACGCCGCTGAACACCCTGAGGAAGCTTTGGAAGAAGAGAAGGGCGGCATGCCCGGTGGCGAAGGCATGCCAGAAGGCGGACAGCCCTGACAGCCCCAAAGACTTGGCCGGGGATCGATCGGTCCCGTTGTGGGCTGCCCGGTGAAATACCGGGCAGCTCCTTCGGCGGGGCGTCTCTATACCCCCGGCTTGCGAAAGGAGTCCCAGCAGAGATGGAATACAAAAAATTGGTCAAGCGGATGTCTCTGGAGGAAAAGTGCGCCCTGCTCAGCGGCGGGACGCAGTTTACTACCAAATCGATCCCGCGCCTTGGGATCCCTGCCATCCGCCTGGCTGATGGACCAAATGGCGTACGGAGACAGGCGGGAGCGGCAGATCATCTGGGCCTGAATCCAAGCCTGCCTGCGACCTGCTATCCTACCGCGTCTACCATGGCAAATTCGTGGGATGTCCAGCTGAACGAGGAGATGGGACGGTATCTGGGGGAAGAGGCCAAGGCACAGAGGGTCAACGTACTGCTGGGGCCTGGAGTGAACATGAAGCGGTCCCCGCTATGCGGGCGCAACTTTGAATATTATTCCGAGGACCCCTATCTGGCGGGCAAACTGGCCGCGGCGTATATCCGGGGCGTCCAATCCAATGGGATCTCCGCCTGTCCCAAGCACTTTGCCGTCAACAGCCAGGAAACCCTGCGGATGCACTCAGACAGTGTGGTAGATGAGCGTACGCTGCGGGAGATCTACCTGACTGCGTTTGAGATTGCGGTCAAAGAAGGAAAGCCAAGATCCATCATGTCATCCTACAATCGAATCAACGGTGTCTACGCCAGTGAGGATCGGCACCTATTACGGGATATCTTGGTAGATGAGTGGGGATTTGACGGCTTTGTGGTTACCGACTGGGGCGGAAGCAACGACCGGCTGGCGGGCGTGCTGGCGGGCAACCATCTGGAGATGCCGGCGACTGGTGGCAGCAGCGACCGAGAGGTTGCGGATGCCGTGCGAGAAGGCCGAGTGGAGGAGAAGGTAGTCGATCTACTGGTAGAGGAGTACCTTAAGACTCTGGATCAGATTGGCATACCGGACGATGCCCCGGACCACTTTGACGAGGCGGGCCATCATGCATTTGTCCGTAAGGCAGCACAGGCAGCTATTGTGCTGCTGAAAAATGACGCACAGTTGTTGCCCTTGGCCCAGGGGACCAGAGTGGCAGTTATCGGCGACTTTGCAGAAAAACCTCGCTACCAAGGCGCGGGCTCCAGCAATGTGCACTCGATTCGTGTAGATCACGCCCTGAACTGCCTGAAGTCCAGCGGCTTGGAGGTAGTAGGTTATGAGCCGGGGTTCCTCCGCCATGGCGGAGAGGATGCGTTGAAGCTGGCCGCAGCCGTGGAATTGTCCAGACGGGCGGATGTGGTTTTGCTGTTTCTGGGCTTGGATGAGTTGGCCGAGAGCGAGGGTATGGACCGCATAACGATGAAACTGCGGGACAACCAGGTCCGGTTGCTTCAGGCGGTGAGTGAAGCCAATCCCCATGTGGCGGTGGTGTTTTCCGGCGGAACTCCGGTGGAGTGCCCTTGGCTGAGCCAGTGCCAGGCCATGGTCTACGGCGGACTGGGTGGACAGGCAGGCGCGGGAGCTGTGATAGATGTGATCACCGGAAAAGTCAACCCCTCGGGCAAATTGGCAGAAACTTGGCCGCTGTCCTATGAGGATACCCCGGCCCATCGGTATTATCCGGGCATGGAACGGACTGCGGAATACAGGGAAGGTCCATACATCGGCTACCGCTATTATGGAACTGCTCAAATTCCTGTGTGTTTTCCCTTTGGCTTCGGCCTGAGCTATACCAGCTTTTCCTATTCTCAGCTGTCTGCTTCGTCGGAAGGGGTACGCTTTACTCTCACCAACACGGGGGGCGTTGCCGGCGAGGAAGTGGCCCAACTGTATGTCTCCCGCCGGGAGGGCCAGGTGTTCCGTCCGCTCCGGGAGCTGAAGGGCTTTGCCAAGGTACGGCTGGAGCCGGGAGAGAGCCGGACTGTCTTTATTCCCCTGGACGATAAGGCATTTCGTTACTTTAATGTCAAGACTGGGCGGTGGGAGGTGGAGGGCGGCGCTTATGAAGTCCAGGTGGGAGCCTCATCTCAGGATATTCGGCTGACCGGAACCGTCCAATTGGAGGGCAGTACAGCTCCACTTCCTTATGACCTGGATGGTCTGCCTAGCTATGCCGACGGCCAGATCACAGAGGTTTCAGATCGGGAATTTTCCACTCTTCTGGGCCGGCCGCTTCCCGAGGCGCGGTGGAATCGAGCAGCGCCTCTGGAACTGAATGATACCTTTACCCAACTCAGCTATGCCCACGGGTGGGTGGGCCGCCTGACCTACCGCATCCTCAAGGGACAGGTGGATCGGGCCAAGGCCAGAGGCGCGCCGGACCTGAACGCTCTGTTCCGCCTGAATATGCCGTTCCGGGGTCTGGCAAAAATGCTGGGCGGGGCGGTGGACATGGCCATGGCGGCGGCATTGGTAGAGGTGTTTAACGGCCATTTCTTCCGTGGAATGGGGCACTTTGTATCCGCTTGGCAGCAAAAGGGGAGGGCTGCCAGACAGACGGCCAGGAAACTGGCCCAAGGAGATGGAAAAGCATGACCGCAATTAAAAGATGGATCGGAACTCACCCAAATTTATGGCAGTTTATCCTGTTCAACATTCTGTCTAACTGCGCGACCATTACCAACTTTGTGGTCATGTGGCTGTGTACCGGCTTCGTGTTCGCTCCGCTTAAAGACCAGCCCTTTCAGTTTTTCATTTTCCATTACACAAATATGGAGAGTGACCTGGGTCTATGTGGCTTCCTCAGCTTTCTTGTAGCTACTGCTGCCGCCCAAACAGTGAATTTCTTTGTTCAAAAAAATCTGGTGTTCAAATCAGATGCGCGTTTTTGCCGTGCAGTGCCCAAGTATGTGTTGTTGGCAGTTGTTTTGGTCATTATTTCGGCAGCTCTGCCGGCGTATAGTCAGGAAGTATTTGTTAGGATTGGCATTCCGCAGGGGTTGGCTCCTACGTTGGCGAATATCGTCAACATTGTGCTCCAAGTAGTGTTGAGTTATCCGACCATGAAATTTTGGATCATGCCCAAAAGCAGATAATGAAGTAACGGTGAATGAGTGATTCCTGTGTTTATGCTCCTGTGCGGGGGTAGAAATCGGATATCTATATTTACCTGAGCCATATCCTGATCAAAGCTCGAAAAGCTCGGAGCGAAAACAACGGAGCAGAAAAAAGTTTCTGGCACTGTCCCTCTATCTAAAAGTGTTGAAAATATTCAGAAAGTAACAATAAACTACGCTCTTTCCCCTAATTCAAACCGTGATCCATATGGGAGCATAGAGCGGAATAGGCAGGAGGAGAATTGGGGTGCTGGGGCGATCCAACCAAAAAATTTCATAAGACAGGAATGTGTACTGAGGATAGTTAGGCTAGACAGGCCTGGACGGTGATTATCGTCCGGGCCTGTTTTTTTATCAGATTATCACATCGCGTGGCCGATGACGCTGTCGATGGTATCTGCCACCACCAAGGCGCATCCGCTGGGTGGTGTGGGTATAGGTTGTCCCGGGGAGAGCCTGCGGAGTAGTAGCCCAAGGTGCTAGACCTCATTGTTTACATTCACCCCGTTTTGCAGGGAGAGAGTTGCAAAAGTGTCCCTGAGGTCGTGAAATTGAATATGTTTGATGCCTGCCGTTGCCAAGGGCTTCTCATGGATGTGTCGGAAGGCAGCGGGAGCATACATGATGCTGATCTCAGGGGAGGGGAAAAGGTAGACGCAAGGAGAGAGGTAGATTCCAATCAAAATATCAAACAAGGCAGGACAGCCGATGTGACTGTCCTGCCCTGGCAATAAAACTATCGCAAAAGTCATCTTGTTTTTAATGGCTACTTTACTTCAAATATTGGCCGACTTGCAGTTTATGCATTGACAACTCCTGTACGGAATAGGAAACAACTGTATACGATAATAGCCTAGAAGCATGATATGACCTCGGGTTTATAGACAGCTAGCCAAAGAAGATCCACCGCTTGACAGGGGGGCAGGCCGAATATGCCATTGGAGAAGGCGTGGGCCCCCACATCACGCAGGGCTAGGGGCAACTCCACATCAACACAGAGATGCTCATTGAGCCGCATGCCTTGGGTCTCCTCAATATGGTGGAAGCATTCGTGGGCCAACAGACGGTCCAGGAGTCCCTCTTGCGTGAAAAGTTCTACACCTAAAAGCTGCTGGACTTCGGTCATTTCTTCCAGATGGGACCGATGGACCAAGATCTGAGCGGACTGCGGGTCATAGATGGCACGCGCCTGATAGGCCAACTCTTCCATCGGGCTCATCCAGCGCACCTGAGCAATCCCGAGTCGCGCCAGGTTGTCTACCGTGCTCTGCCGCTTATCCCAGACACGTTGGGCACATTGGAAGCCGATCTGGGCAACTTGTGGTCTGAGGGAGAGGACTTGGGCCGTGCAGCCGCGCAGCGTGAACTGTTCGTCCAACCACTCTGGACCTCGACCGACCAGACGCAGGAGCGAATCCCGACGGATGCTACCGCTCATGATAGGTCGGCCTTGGTGGGGATTGCACCCTGCCTGCGCAGTTCCTGCTGCAGGTGGGCTACATCCAGATGGTCAAAGGCGACCTTCTGGTCGAGGGCAAGGCAGGCTGCGGTGCCTGCTGCCTGCCCGAGGGCCATGGCCGTGGCGGAGATGCGTGCGGAGGCCAGGGCTTCGTGGGTAGCCGAGATACACCGTCCCGTAACCAGGAGATTGCCGATTTTTTGGGGAACCATGACACCATAGGGGATATCGTAGCAGAAGTCCTGCTTTCGGCGCACCCACTGCAGGTCAGCTCCCGTCGGGTCATGGATGTCGATCGGAAAGGCACACACTGCCACACCCTCGCTGGAGGTCCGCTCTTCATATACATCCTCCACTGTAAGGGTGTACCTCCCGTGGATCCGACGGGATTCTCGGACCCCAGTCACATCAGCGATGGCTGCAAGATAACTGGACTCGAACCCAGGCAGATATTTTCGGAAGAACGTCAGAAGCTCCTCCACCTGTCTGGCAGCCTCTGTCTCTGCAATGGTCTGATCGTGGGAGGAAAGGCCGGATAGCTTGATGATCCTTGAGGTGTTGATGAACGCTTCGCCTGGGTGCAGCCCTTGGAAAAACAAAATACGATCCCTGGGGATATTGAAGTCTCCACAGGCCTTGGCCAACCGTACGATATCAAAAAAGCCAGATACAGCAAGATATCGATCCAGTTGTTTGTAATCCTTATGCAGGATGAATTGTTCCGGGTTTTGTCTCATATATGAGATCACTTTCCCAAAGTCGATCCCGCCCACCTTGAAGATCATGGACATCGGCTGTGTATAGCCATCCGAGGGACGGCCCTTGTCAAACCCCACATGGCACAATGCAGCCAAATCGCCATCCCCGGTCGCATCGATGAAGGTCTTGGCCTGATAGGATGTGGTGGTGTTCTTCCCTGCCACTGTGACCCGAGTGATGTTTCCCGCCTCCACTTCCACACCGCATAGGAAGCTGTGGAGCAACAGGGTGATATTTGGCTGTTGGGCGAACATTTCAAAATATACTAGACGCAGGGCCGCTGGTTCAATGGGGGTGATCGTGGAGGTGACGCCCAGCGGATCCGGGATGTGGCCCAGCGTCGCTTCCTTTTCTGCCAACCGGTCAATCACCTCCTGGGCGATGCCTTTCACGATCTGCTTGCTTCCGGAATGAAAGGTCATGAGAGGACACACCATAGCGGCAGTATTCGCCCCGCCAGGGTAGGCATTTTTTTCGATCAGCAGGACCTTTGCTCCCATACGGGCAGCTGCCAGCGCGGCCATGCATCCGCTGGGTCCGGCGCCCGCTATGATCACATCATATTTCATTGACTTTCCTCCTGTATCGAGACGTGCGCCTCGAAGGTCCTGGGCCAACGGAGCTGGGCGCACATCTGTCCTGGCCACACCTGTTTGGTCTCCGGGGCCAGCTCCATCAGCTGCTGTAACCGCGCGTTGGCAGCATCGACGTCCGGAAGATTCCAGACATCCACACCGGCAGCCCGCAGTTCTTGGTTCCACTGGGGGCGCACGATTGCCTGATAGATCCAATCGTCCAGCAGGCGCTCTTTAGTGAAGCGATCCAGACGGCGTCCCGCTCCGGAAGAGCTCCCGGCCAGGAGCTGGCCCAGGATGGTGCCCAGAGAGTTGCTGGCAGTGTTCCACCCTGCATAGGCCGCCAGCCGCAGGAGCAGCCCTTGTTGGGCGGCAAGGCGCAGCAGACAGCCCTCCCCACCACCGGCAAAATAGATATCCAGCAGTCCCACAGGAATCCCGGTATCCAAAAGGGCACGGAGCCGCCGTAGGATCTGGTCGAGCCGCTCTGGAGTATAGGTGCATATCGCCTTCTCCGGGGCGATGGCCAAGTCGCGCTGTCCATCCTCCGGCGCATAGATTGCCAGGATGGCCTGGGCATCCTCCAGGCTTATGACCCGCTGGATGCGGCAGGTCTCCAAATAGGCATCCAGATTTTGGACAAACGCTCTGTCTTCGTACTCTGCGGTGAACTGCTTATCACCGGCCAGCCACTCCACATACAGCCGGAGAACCGTTCCCTCAGGCTGGGCCTGCTGAGCCGCAAGCCGCCCTGCCATCGCGCTGGCATACTCGTCAGTTCCGCAGTGGATGCTGACATGCCGGGCGACACGGCGGGCCTCCGCCAGCGCCCAGAGCTGCTCCTGCTCAGCCCGGTGCATCCCAAGTGGGGATGAGTCCTCCTGCAGGAAGCATACCTCCCGCACCACCCCATCGGCCAGCAGCTCGACAGCCTTTTGGTTGATCCGATGGTTCCGCCTGCGGGCGGATAAGAAGGTCTGGAGCACCCGGTCTGGGATCTGCTGCTCCAGCTGGGCCAGACGGCGCTTAGCCTCTTGGCCTGGCTGGGCGGACAGTTGGGAATACTGTGCCACCTTTTCCCACCAGACCACGTCCTCTTGGCGCAGAGTGCTCACTGTGGTGCGCATGATCACGCTGGACAGATAGATGTCCAGTGTGGGGTATCTCTGCTTCAGCCTCCTCAGAAACTCCGCCCGCTGCAGGGCTTCGCTCTCTGACGTATCCATGGAACGGGAGGCCAGCAGGCCCCCATAGGCCAGCTGATCCATGGAGCATATAAGCGCGTCAGACCCTGCACAGAACTCCTCCAGCCAGGCGGATATCTTATGAAAGTCAGAGGGACGGCGGTACCAGTCCATTAGCTCCAGCGGAGGCGCACATGGTTCAAGCCCTCCGCCACGAGCCAAATGGATGGGAAAATCATAGGTACAGGGACGGCTGTCCAAGGGGAGAATGACGAGTTTCATACCTGCTTCCTCATTTCGTCGATGCTCCTGCGGAAGGCGGCGACTGCATCTCCAATGCTCTGGGCATCTTTCCCCGTCACCACCGCGCCAATCATCAAGCTTTTCACACCGCAGGACCGCAGAGATGCTATTTCATCTGGCCGGATGGCACGCTGGGTGGGGATTACGATGGGCAACTGGCTCAGCCGGGACAGGTGCTGGTAACGGATTAACTCCCGGGCGGACAGGGGTTGTCCATAGCTGTCTGGGTGCATGACGGACGCCTCCAGGATATCTGCCCCCACAGCCTGCAGCCCTTCGATCTCCCAGTCCGCCCAAGTGTAGTCAGGGGCGATCATCTTGGAAATGCCATCCGCTGCCAGAACCCGAGGTGCAGTATGATGTCCGTATAGAGATAAGAAATCAAACCCACAGGCCACTGCCAACGGCAGCGTCTGCTCTGCCGCGGCGCACTCCGCCCCCAGCACGATTCCCATGGGTCCCTTTGCGTCGGACAGCATGGCCTCGATGGCGCTGCGCTCCTCTTCAAACGTGCCAAACAGGGTCTGACTGGCGTGGTGCTTGACGTTGACGTGGACTTTCACCACATCCGCCCCATTTTTCCATGCGGCCTCAGCCAGGGCTGGGTCATTGCGCGGCAGGCTCATCACCAGTGGAAAGCGGCCTTCCAACAGAAATTGTTTGAATTGATCCATGGTATGTTCCTCCTATTTACGGATAGGCGTTTATGCTTTGCGGTCCGGGCCGTACCTCTACTTGCGCGGATGGGTCAGGACGCAGATCGGTGTATCCGGCGCGGCTCCCTCCAGTTCTAAAGCTGCCAGCTGCATGACCTGATCGTGGACCAGGACGGAGGACAGGTCCACGATGCGGCTGCCGTGAAGGACAAACACCTCAGGTAAAATCTGCCCGGCATCGTTATAGCTGGATACCTCCTGCAAAAAGGCGTCAAGGTCGGCAGAGAACCGCCCCCCGCTTGTGCACAGAAGCTGCCCGTTGTTGACCTGCAATTTGACCACCCCACGTCTGTCCAGCACCCGGAAATCTTGCTCATCCCGGTGGAACAGACCGAATAGCCGGCTGACCCTGCGTACAGAGGAAAAGATAAATAGCCCCTCTGTCTGCCCGGCCAGCGTCTCCTGCCCAGGCTGGACCCGCAGAGAGTCTGCGGCGATCTGGGATAGTTCCTCCTGGCTGGCTCTGCCCATGCCAAGGTCCTGCTGCTCCATCTGCAGACTTCCTGTGGCGGTGGCCTGGACGATGTTTTTCTGCTGGTCGATCTCCATCTGTACCTCGATACTGTCAGGTGCGGCCCCCATGGAGATGAGGCTGTCCACGGCCTGGCGACGGATAGCGGCGATGTCCTCCGGGGTGGGATCGATCACAGTGCGGGCTACCGTATCACGCAGCATAGCCATCGCCGCTCCGATAGCAGAGATGACCTCTGCCTTGTCGGCAATCACATAGCGGATCCCGGTATGGCGGCTCAGCCAGGGCACCACCGTGGTGCAGCCGCCCCCGCCCCCCACGAGACTGAGCAGCTTTGGGTCGAGCTGGTAGTCCTGCAGGAGCGCTTGCACCGTGGCGTCCACCCGCTGTATAGCCTTGTCCAGCACGGCTTCAGCGAAGGCCTGAGGCGGCTGGCCGTATTCTTCGCTCAGCTTGTCAAAGCAGAGTCGGACGTTTTCCAGGTTTCCAAAGGCATAGTCGCTTGGTTGGACGGCCCCCGCCATCATGGCCGCATCAGTGAGGGTCACGGCAAACCGTTTCCCGGCTGGATTTTCCATCATCAGATGGTCAGGAGGATCGCCCTCTATCGGAGCAGCAAGGACGGGCCTGGTATCCTGCAGTTCCTCAGGCTCGGCAAAAGCCAGATAAGTTAGTCCTGCAATATGAGCCGAACGCGGCCCCACGTCCCGGACCTGGCCGGCGCTGTCGATGCGGATCATGGAGCCTCCGCCGATCCCCACCGTTCGGGAGTCCAATGTTTTTAGGAAGGTGCTGTGGCCACCGACGCTGGCGCTTTTGACCATGGCCTTTCCGTTGTGAATGACCGAGATATCGGTGCTGGTACCGCCTACCTCCAGGAAAATGCCATCGGAGACATTGGCATACATCAGCGCTGCGGCGATACCAGCAGCGGGCCCAGAGAGCAGTGTCAGGATGGGGCGCTTGCGCATCTGCTGGATGTCCATCACGCCGCCGTCGCTGCGCATGATCATCAGCGGCGCGGTGATGCCGCTGCGCTGGATGCTCTCGTTGGTCATGTCTGCGGTCTGGGTCATCTTCGGCAGGATACTGGCATTAATTACCGCAGTGCGGGTACGGACCTTCAAGCCGTACAGCTGGCTGATCTCATGGCTGGCGGTGGCTGGAAGGCCCAACTGCTGGGCCAAACTGGTGACCATATCCTCCCGGTGCGGGTCGTCCACTCCAAAGGCTTCACTAGCTACGATCACGCTACACCCCTTTTTGCGCAGTTCTTCAATGACCTGGTTGATTTTCGCCTGTGTAAATTCCTTTGGATCGGTGTTCAAAAAACTATGGGCCGTATGGAGCGCTTTGCTCTCGTTGAGGGGGATGTCCGCAATCATGGTGTCGGTCTTGGCCTTGATGGCTTCGAGGCCCCGTCCCATCCCAACGACCCCAACCTTTGCCACATCGCCCTCCAGAAGGGCGTTCGTAGCCTGAGTGGTGCTGTGCGCGACGAACACCACGTCCTCCGGGGCGGCCCCAGTCTGTACTAGAACATCCTGGAAGGTTTTGATAATCCCCTCTGAAACTGAGTAGCGTGAAGAATGAGTGGTAGGAGTCACTGCGTGTGCGATTACCTCGTAGCTTTGATGGTCCAATGCCACCGCATGGGTGAAAGTCCCGCCAACATCGATCCCGATCCGTATTTTCCTGTTTTGCATGACTTGTTCCTTTCTCAGCACACTGACCGGAGCGATGACCCCGTGTACAGACATCCGGGGAAGCCGATTTTTGGCTTCCCCGGATCGACAGGCTGAAGTGTCGTTAGAAGTACATAACAGCTGCGACGATCAGGCCAATGACAACACCGACCCAAACATAGGGAAGGGTCTTTTTCATGATATCGTTGACGTCGACGCCAGTAGCGGAAGCCGTCCAGACATTTTGTGTGTTGGTGGGGTCGCACACACCCTGGATCTGACCAGTGGTCATCAGCGCGGCCATGATACTTGTGGCACCAAGCTTACCAGCGCTGAGCATGACACCGGCTAGACCAAGACCGAGCCCCCAGATATTCAACGGGCCACGATAGAGAGATAGCGGGGCTAAGATGGAGAAGAAAATCACAAAGGTGACCGCTGTGCTGGGCAGAATTGCAGCCATAGCAGGGCCAAGAATGGCGGAGACGCGTGCGTCCATCACCACCACCAGGAGCATGCCGATCCCAATCAGTAGGAAGATGGCGCCGGCGGAATTGGAGATGCCCTCCGTGATAGCCTTGCTCATGCGCTGCATACTGCCCTTCCCTAGTGTGGTGATAAAGCAGTAGACAATAGCGATGACGAATCCAACGTTAATGTCCAGCCCAAAGCCGAGGACAGCCACGAGAGGGATCAGCGGGGTGAGCATGGCAAACCAGCGCACTTTAGGTGCCTTTGCTCCCTCTTCCTGGGCAGGCATGGGCCAGGCCACTTTTTTCGCCGTATCCCGGCGATGTTTCCGGAATAGGTTCTTCAGACCGCCAAACTTGACCTCGATGATGCAGAACAGCGCCCCGGCCAGGCCGAAAATAATGCCTGCAAACCAAGCAAAGCCACGCACAGTCTCGACAGAGAGGCCCAGAGTGTCGATATATAGGCTCCAGTTGGCCAGATTAAACACTCCGCCCACGCTGGTGGCAAACAGCAGGATCCCCGCTGCCGCTAGGGGCGTAACCCCAAGGCTGATCATGATAGGAAGCACGATGCTGCCCAGCATCATGATCGCACCCAGTCCGCCCAGGGTCGTAAACAGTAAGGCCAGCACGATATACAGAGCCAAGCTCAGGATAAGCGGGCGGTCTCCGGCCATCTCAGATACCTTCCGGACCACAGCCTCTGCAATGCCCGCGTTCTTCACCTGCTGGGACAGAATCGCGCCGAAGATGAAGGTGATGATGGTGGAACCCAGGCGCAACGGTCCGCTGACGAACAGCAACGACTGAATCCCGGAAACAGTCGTCTCGCCATCCACTGTGTCCGCCCAAGGGATTCCAGCTATGATGGCGATTAACAGCGCCATGATGGGCAGGGCAAACATTGCGTTCAGCTTTTTTGTATACATCAAAGCACATAATACGATGAACACCACGACGATCAATGCCACAGTCATGTTTATTCCTCCTCTTTCAGTCAAGATGATGTTGTCGGCCCGTCTATTCTCTATACGGCTACCATACTTTCCACCGTCATACAGTCATGAAGTAGACTGCGGAGGATAGATGCGATTTTTCGTACAGGAATAGATCGTCCCGAACCATTTCGTCTCCGCCTCCAGTGCCATCCCCCAGGCAAGCTCAGCCGGATCTGACAGATATACCTCGATCGGTCCGCGACCGATCGGGCCAAGGATCTGTTCCACCTCCTTCATTTGACTTGTACACTGGCAAGCGATCCAGACCTGGTCTAAGCCTAGCAGGCCCCACAGCCCGTTGACCTGCTTGACGAGTGCGGCGAAGCTGACTGCGGCGCCGCATTGGTTAGCACGCCCGCGGCACACATGTCCATCCAGGCATATAGCCGCTTTATAAGGAAATCGTTCGTCCAGAACCATAAAATGCTCTGGACATTGGGCTCCCTGGGTATATTTGCGAAGGGATATCTGTCCATTAATCGTACTGTCGATGAATACAGGTACATAGATCCGCCGCTCAACAATCTCCTTGAGCGGTACGTTTTTCCAACTGAGCACATCGCTTTTCAAAACAGTCTGGGTGAGGTGATCGATTTGCCCTTCCACTCCGATACCCACGGCAAGGACGTTCGTCGCTTCCGGCTTCTCTAACAGCAGGTCGATGGAACGGTAGAGCAGATTGATAGACAATTCATCAGGACGGCGTGGGACTTGAAAATGACTTTTGATCTGTCCCCGCGCATCACATAGGGTGATGCGCACACCCGAGCCCCACACCTCCACGCCGGCAAACTGCCCATATTCCCCATTGATGGAATAGATCACAGAACGGCGGCCTCCGATAGACCTCTGCATACCGGCTGTGCGCACAAATCCTGTCTTGAGCATGGCGTTAATTGTGTCCGATACGGTCGTATTGCTTAGCCCCGTCCATTGCACTAAGTTTTGCTTGGTGGCGTTTCCATAGTCCAACAAGCGCAGGAGCAGTAACCTTCGGTTTTGAAGATCAAATCTCTCTACCACAGGCGCCCATCCTTTCTAACTATACTTTTTACGGGTTCCGTAAGAAGTATAATCTAATAATAGTATCAGAACTACTGAAAGTCAATACTCTGTGGAAAAAGTGTTGTTTTTTACAGTTTTTTATGTTTGTTTTTGTGCAGTCTGTGCCCTGGCTGTAGTGCCATATCCGCTTAGCAAATGTCTCTATGTTTATTGCCAAGCGCTGGGGGACCGTTAGCCTGCAGTCAATTTCATTGAAAAATGCGTCAAGCATATATCGCTACACGTCCGAAGGGAGGGCAATAGGGTATGATGACGATCTTTTGGGGGAACAACAGAACAACTACTAATTCCGGCGTAAGATTGCACACAGCGTTACTCTCAAAAAGAGCCTTTGAGAGATCCCTTCACTGCTCCCTTTGATAATTGTGAGAGGATACTCTAAAGTTGCCTCCCCGTACTGGGAAGCAGCGGGGATCCGCCTGATGCAGACTCTATTATCGGCTTTTTGTACCGCAGTACGCGGGGATAGCTGCCTGAATTCCTCCGCATTGCTCTGCGGTATTTCCTCTGTTCCATTCTGAGGCGGTTTGGACCCAATTCTAATTGTGATGCGTTAAGCTACAAGCCTGCACGACTGTAAGCAAGTTAAAATATAGGACAGAAAGTTGGACCTACACAGGCGAAGTGCCAGAAATAATCTAAGAGCACCGGAATAAAAGCATGGCTTTAGTCCGGTGCTCTTGGTGCTTTTTCTGTTCTTACATACCCTGGGGCGCACACAAAACGCCCCATAGTCTGGGCGGCTGCTACTGTTTCGTACGTGGAGGTAGAACCGCTGGGATCGAGGTGTTTGTACTCTCAAGGGTCCCATTATTTGCTGTTTAGTAGATAGAGCTTTACTTCAATAGAATCACATCAACACGTTTACCTGTGTGGTATAGTTTGTGTTTCCCGATACCGAGCATATAGATGCAGGGAACCAATCACAGTGGAGGATATTATTTGCATTCAAAGCCGTGCTTTCGGCATTTTACTCCCATCAGGTCCTCATAGACACACACCAGGGCTCCCTTGTACTTATCGCCATACCCTTTTAGCATGGATGTTTTATATATGGAATTCATTGCATCCAAAATAGGGACAGGAAGCCCTTTTAGCGAGGTGATTTCCACACAGCTGACGATATCTTTATAGGCGTCATCAATGGTGAAGCCATAGTCAAAATTCCCTTCCAGAATTTGGGGAATAAAGAACTTGGAAGCACCGCTCTGCGCCGTACCTGTATTGATGACCTTCCCGATTTGCTCAGGTTCCAGCCCCAGCTTCACAGCAACTGTCATCAGTTCACAGAATGCTGCGACATTGATATCGTAGATGCAGTTGTTGATCATTTTAGTCATCTGCCCGTTTCCACTGACGCCCATGTAATAGATATCGCTGCCCATAAGCTCTAAGTAAGGCTTCACCTTATCAAAATTTTCCTGAGATCCACCGCACATAATGGTCAGAGTCCCGTCCTCGGCCTTTGACTGTCGGCCAGATACAGGCGCGTCTATGAAACCAATTCCTTTTTGTTCCATTGCTTTCGCAATGCTCAAGGTGGGCAGATAGGCGATTGTACTGCAGTCTACTAGAAGCTTTCCTGCACCCATATGTTCTGCCAGACCGTTTTCCCCTAGGACTACCTGTTCCACCACTTTTGTGCCAGGTAGGCATAGAAATACAATATCTGCGTCCCAAAGTTCTGCGACCTGAGTGGTGGCATGGATTCCACGGGCTTCAAAATCCGGGAACATCGTATTGTTAATGTCATTGACCACATATTCACAGCCGCACTTGGACAGGTTCAGCGCCATTCCTTTTCCCATTTGTCCAAGCCCCATAAAACCAATTTTCATTATCTTATCCCTCACATTCCAAATTTGACGTTTTCTATCCCTTAAAGCCTTCCGATTCCTCAAAATTTCCGCTTCTATCGGACTCCAGCATGTCGAACAGAGGTGCCGCGGGCAGGACCGCCGATATGCCGCAAATCATCAGGGCGATGCGCAGCGCCTCCCCCACCTCTTCAATGCTGGCCCCTTCTTCCAGGGCTTTGCTGCCATGGACTGTGATAGTCGTTTCTACGCCACGGGCACAGCCCAAGATCATGATCATCAATTCGCGGTATTTCGCAGGTATTACCAGCTCTCCCCGATTACAAGCCACAAAAACCGTCTTAAATGCTTCTAGCAGCTGTGGATCATTGGCCAGTTGAAAATAAAACGGGGGCAGGTCGCTGCCTCGAATCTGACGCATTTCACGCAAACTGTTCCACGCCTTTTCAATCTGAGCTGGATCTGTCTGTTTCAATTTCATCCACCCTTTCTAAGGTCACAGGTACGGCTCTTGTTGCTCTGCGTATCTTGCTTCCTTATTTCCGGGAGCCTTTAGGCCCAATTTTCTGCATCAGAACGACCACTAGATAAATGATAATCATTACAACAAAAATGGCCAGCATGCCCTTTCCCATGTACTCTAGATTCCGGACAAAATTGTACGCTTCAAACATATCGTGTTTCCTCCTTTAGCCGAAGAAGCCTAAGATTAAGCCGCTGGCAATCACCGACGCGATCTGCCCTGACACATTGACCCCGATGGAGTGCATCAGCAGGAAGTTGTACTTGTCCTCCTCCTGCCCCAGCTTGTGAACGATCCGCCCGGCCATGGGGAAAGCAGAGATACCCGCCGCACCGATCATTGGGTTGATCTTCTTCTTCAAAAACAGGTTGAGAAACTTAGCAAACAGCACCCCGCCTGCCGTATCAAACACGAAGGCGAACAGTCCCAGTCCCAGGATCAACAGCGTCTCTGGCGCCAAGAACTTTTCCGCCTCCATCTGAGATGCAATGGAAATTCCCAGGAAAATGGTCACCAGGTTGGCCAGCACGTTCTGTGCTGTTTCCGACAGAGAGTTGAGTACTCCACACTCCCGAATCAGATTGCCGAACATCAGGAAGAAAATCAGCTCTGCGGAACCCGGCGCCACCAGCGCCGCGATCATCAGGATCACGATAGGGAACAGGATCCTCGTACGCTTACTCACTGTTGCGGGCTTATATTCCATGCGAATTCTGCGCTCTTTTTTGGTGGTGAGCAGCTTAATGATGGGCGGCTGAATAATGGGCACCAACGCCATGTAAGAGTATGCAGCCACCATGATCGCCCCCAGATATTTGCTCCCCAGGGCGATGGCCACCGCGATGGCCGACGGTCCGTCCGCAGCCCCGATGATGGCGATGGAAGCCGCGTCGTTGATGTCAAAGAACATGGATGCCAGACACAGCGTCATAAAGATACCGAACTGGGCCGCCGCTCCAAAGATCATCAGCTTGGGATTGGACAAAAGCGGACCAAAATCTATCATTGCGCCAATGCCGATAAACAGCAGCAGGGGAAACAGCTCATTGGCGATACCTGCGTCGTACAGGGCCTGAAGTGCCCCGAAGTTTACTCCGGGAATGTTAACGAGGATCGCGCCAAACCCAATGGGTAACAGCAGGGTGGGCTCCATCTCCTTGCGAATTGCCAAATAGATCAGCAGCGCGCCCAAGGCCCACATGACGACGGTTTTCCAGGTGATTCCCAGAAGTCCTTCTAGCAAAAATTCCATAGGCATCCTCCATCGTCATTCGATCAGCAGCATCGGATCGCCTGCGCTGACGGTATCCCCCTTGTTGATATAGATCTGTGATATGGTACCGCTCCTTGGAGCATAGATCTCGTTTTCCATTTTCATGGCCTCCAGAACGATCACCACATCGCCAGCGGAGACCACCTGTCCCACGGCTTTTTCCACCGCCACGATCGTCCCTGGCATGGGGGCCTTGAGCAGCCCCTCTCCTCCTGTCGGCACCGACTGCACATGCGCAGATGCCGGGGCGGCGGCCGGGGGCGGGGCTGGAGCCGCTGTGTCGACTGGAGTGTTCACGCCCGGTGCCTGTGGAGCCGGGACCCCAGGGGCGGATACCTCTTCTGCGCTCACCTGGTATAAAACGCCGTTCACTGTAATATTAAAATATTTCAAAAACGTATCCTCCCATCTATCGATTCATCAAATCTCTCCGGCCCGCCTGCGCCCAAATGCTCTCAGGACGATCGGCCCGGCGGATGGTCCGTACGACCAACCGTTGTGAGGGAGCCTCCATGGCCGCGATCGCCGCAGTGATCGCAGCTATGACCGCTCCGCTCACCTGAGTTGCCTCCCCCTGATCTTCAAGGCCCGCCTGCATCGGAACTGCAGCCTGCGACGGCTCCTTTTCGTCCCGCTGGCCAGACCTTGTCCGGACAAAGAGAGCGACCAGCAGGATAGCGACTACAGCGATCAACGCCATATGATACCATTCCATTTGCACCCCTCCTAAAGCGGGATGTTCCCATGCTTTTTCGCTGGACGCTGTTCCCGTTTGCTAGCCAGCATCTCATAGGCGCTGATGAGCCGTTTTCTCGTCTCGGCAGGTTCGATCACATCGTCCAGATAGCCGTGGGCAGCAGCCAGGTAAGGGTTGGCGGCCATAGCCCGGTACTCTTCCACTTTTTCTTTCCGCTTGGCCTCTCGATCCTCAGCACCTTCAATATCTTTGCGGAAAATGATATTGGCTGCTCCATCCGGCCCCATCACGGCAATTTCAGCTGACGGCCAAGACAGTACAACATCCGAGTGCAGATGCTTCGAACACATGGCGATGTAAGCGCCTCCATAGGCCTTGCGGAGGATCACCGTCACCTTGGGTACGGTGGCCTCGCTGTATGCGTAGAGCACCTTTGCTCCATGGCGGATAATGCCCCCATATTCCTGGGCGGTTCCTGGCAGGAAGCCCGGCACATCCACCAATGTCAGCAGCGGGATATTGAAGCAGTCACAGGTACGGATGAACCTGGCAGCTTTATCGGAGGCATTGATATCCATGCATCCTGCCTGTTCGCGGGGTTGATTCGCAATCACGCCAATGCTCCTGCCATGGAGTCGGATCAGCCCGGTGAGCATGTTTTTGGCAAAATGGGGCTGGTATTCCAGAAATGTCCCGCAGTCGGCCAGCGTCTGGATGACGGTACGCATGTCATACGCTCTGCTGGGGTTATCTGGAATCAGGGTGTTCAATGACGCATCCAAGCGATCAGAATCGTCATTGCCCTCTACCCGGGGGGGATCTTCCAAGTTATTCTGGGGCAGGTAGCGCAGCAGCTCTCGGATGTGAGCAAAGCAGGCTTCCTCTGTTTCGTCATAAAAATGGGCCACGCCGCTGGTGTTGTTGTGGGTCATAGCGCCTCCCAATGCTTCTGCGGTCACCTTTTCTCCCGTGACAGTCTCGATCACCTGGGGGCCGGTGATAAACATCTGCCCCACATTCCGCACCATGAAAATAAAATCAGTCAATGCGGGAGAATAGGTCGCTCCTCCGGCGCAGGGCCCAAGGATCACTGAAATCTGCGGGATCACACCAGAAGCGATGGTATTTTGGAAAAAGATGTCTCCAAACCCCGCTAACGCATCTACTCCCTCCTGGATGCGCGCTCCGCCGGAATCGTTAATGCCGATGATCGGCGCGCCTACCTTCAGCGCTGCCTGCTGGGCTCTGACGATCTTTGCGGCATGCGCCTGTCCCAGCGATCCACCCATCACAGTAAAGTCTTGGGCAAAGACATATACCAGACGGCCGTCTATCGTTCCATAGCCAGTCACCACGCCATCGCCGTCCACCCGCTTGCGCTCCATGCCGAAATTTTCACAGCGGTGCTGGACCATAGTTCCAATCTCCACAAAGCTGTCCGCATCCAGTAAGGCCTGGATACGTTCCCGGGCAGTCAGCTTTCCCAGTTGATGCTGTCTGTCCACAGCGGCTTGTCCTCCGCCCAGCAAAAGCGCGTCTTTTTTCTTTCTGAGTTGTTCTAATTTCATATTCGACAATTTGCCACCTCCGGACGATCAGAAGTCTGTAACTAACCCCAGCAGGTATGCCAGGCCCTAATAATTCCTGACATACCTGCTGCTTTTTGCTCAGCAGAGTCCCAGCTGAACAAAGACAATGCTAAATACAGACACAAACACAGGGATAATAACAGTACACCACAGGAAGTGCTTATAAGAGTTCTTGTGGGTCAATCCAGCTGTATTGATCATGTTAATGACAGACCCATTGTGCGGAAGGGAGTCCAGACCGTAACTGGACATGGCCGCTACACGGTGGATGATCTCCGGAGAGATCCCCATGTCCAGGAACCGCTGTCCGAACGTCTCCAGAGCAATGGCCAAGCCGCCGGACGCAGAGCCTGTGATACCTGCGATAATGTTGGTGGCGACCACCAGCTGCACGATAGGAGGACCGGGCAGGGCATCCATGGCGCCAACGACGAACTCATAGCCAGGAACGATTTTCACCACATTGCCAAAGCCCACCACAGCACACACGCCCATTAGTGTCTTAGCTCCGCTGAACGCACCCTCCCCAAGAGACTTCATTACATCGGGGATCGTCTTGAAATATAGGATGACATTGGCCAAAATTCCGATGAACAGGGCTACTTCCGGAGCCAGCCCGAAAGCGTTTAAGGCTACCAGGAGGATCACAGAGGGGAGCAGTGCCTTGATAAATGCGCCCCATGTGATTTTTTCGCCCTCACTGACATCGATATCAGATTTCAGTGTCTGGTTGATGACCTCGCCGGTGGGAAGAAACCGCTCGTTTTCCCGCTCGGCTTTTTTGGAGATGTACACAACGTAAATGACGCAGAAAATGATGGAGACCGCAGCTGAGGCAAGTCCTAAAACAGGGGCTGCAGTGGCAGTCGTGCCCAAGTAGTCAATAGGGATCAGATTCTGGATCGCGGGAGACCCCGGAATCATAGTGGCGGTGAACACCTGCGAGCCAATGGTGATACCGCATAGAGACATGTGCCAAGGGATATCTTGCGCCTCGAACAACGGCTTCATAATACCGACCATCGTAAAGATGACCACGAAAGAAGATACTCCGCCCAAAGTCAAAATGGTGGTGATCAGTGCGATGAGCAGGATCGTCATACAGATACGAGCCCACCGCGTTTTCAGATGGATCTTGTTCAGAAGCCCTGCCAGTTTCAGAGCGATGGTCTTTCCGGTACCGCTGTCGCCGGTCAACCTGCCGAAGATCGCGCCTAACGCGAACATGATGAAATAGTCTGCCGCGTAGTCGCCAAATCCAGAGGCATAGGAGGTCAACATCCCTTCTTGCACCACGTCGATGCTGCCCCAGGCAAACAAGCAGCAAACTAGGGCACACAATGGCCCGACGATCAGAAGGTTTACACCCTTGTAGGACAGGATGATGATCAAAGCTAATGCGATCAGGATACCGATCAAACTTATAATTTGAGCTGCCATTCTACGTTGCTCCTTTCTCTCTAAGTCTTTACATCACAAGCTTCCATATGCCGGGTCCAGGAAGCGCTCACAATACGTAGTTCCGACACCAAGAAGGCCGGGAGCAATCAGGTCAGGCTGAGATACTCTCTCGCCTCGTCGGCGGTGGCAATGGGCCGGCCCACCGCTTCCGCAATGCGAAGCACCCGCTCTACCAGCATTTTGTTTGTTGCTGGTACTCCTTTGCTCATGGTGAGTACATCCTCAAGGCCAGTGCGCACGTTGCCGCCCATAGCAATGGCAATGGTCAGCAAAGTGACCTGAGACGAGCCGATACCGCTGACCTGCCAGGTGGAGCCTTCCGGCAGCGAGTCCACCAGGTACTGGAGGTTACGGGGCGTACCGGTGATAGACCCGGGCACATTCATGACTAGGTTGAACTGAAGCGGACCTTTCAGAACGCCCTTCTTTTGGAGAAATACGGCGTTGGTGATCATAGAGGCATCAAAAACCTCGATCTCCGGCTTGATGTTATTAGCATACATTCTGTCGGCCAGAGCTTCGATCAGTTCAAAATCATTGGCATTGATGCCTTTTGCAAAATTGGACGAACCTGTGGACAGGCTGGCCATCTCAGCCGGCAGGTCCAGCATGGCGCCGCGCTGCAGACCGGTAGCGCCCCGGGCACCAGTGGACAACTGGCGGATCAGCTTGACCCCAGCCTCATCCAGCTTGTCCAGAACGGTCTTATAGATGCTCCTGTCTGTTGTCGGTTTCAGGTTCTCGTCTCGAACGTGGATGTGGGCGACCGCCACGCCCATCTCCTCCGCGTCTTTGATCTCCCGGACGATCTCATCCGGCGTAAGCGGAGCGGCTGGTGCGGTTTCTCTCGTTGGAACATTCCCGGTCGGCGCGAGTGTGACAATCAATTTTTTCATCATGAGACCCTCCTAAAATTTTTATTTTTGCCCTTTGAATGGCAGTACAATAGAATCGGGCGTTTTGCCCAATTTCATTGTATTGCATCTGCTGTTTTATGAGAATTATCAACAACTTTAAAGAGCGTTAAAGCAAAAACGAACGCTTTATGTCATATTTTGCTGTAGATATCCCAGCTTTTTTTCAATTCGCGGATACGCTCCACAATGAAAAGGAGCTGGACCTACATAGGTCCAGCTCCTTTTCATTGTTCTTGATTGGATGGTCTGATACACGAGATATTATCCATTATTGTCCATATAGTACCGCTCTTCCTCAAAATTTTGTGCATCGATATCGCGGTAATAAGCTACCGCAAAATGACGAAACAGTTTGGCTGCTTTGGTCTGGACCCGCTGCCGGTGCCAGTATAACGCCTGGGTCCGGGTGTAGGTGCAGCCTCTTAGGTCCACAAACACGTGAGACGAATACGGCGAACACAATTTTGTATATAACGTGGACAGTCCGATACCCAGACCCTCTGAGACCAACTTTCCCCGCATCATATGGTCACACTCGAAGATGATATTCGGGCGGAATCCCGCATCCCTGAACACCTCATCAAACATTTTTCGGGAGGACAATTCATTTCCCAGTGCGATGAACGGCTCATCTTTCAGTTCGGAGACTGCCACAGAGCCCCGCTTTGCAAAGGGGTGCTCCGGATAAACCATCAAAACAGGTCGGTCGTTCCTATACAATACAGTTGAATCCATAGCATTGGTGGATAGATCCGACGGTGCAGCGATCAGAAAATCAAACTGTTTCAGCAGTTCAACATCTGTCAACTGGTGTAAGTTCAAATAGGTGTGAGTAACCTTGATTTCGGCGTACATACGCCGGAATGCAAGAAATAGATCTTGGAAGAGCATTGGTGTCGTGGTGGCAATTGACAGACTGGCAGACTCTGCTTTGTTCATTTCCTGGATAACACGCTGCGCATTATTTAAAGTATCCAGAATTTGATTTACTGCTTGCAACATCACACGGCCTTTGTCATTCAATTTCAAATTTTTCCCACTGGAACGGTCAAATAGTGTCATCCCTAGCTCATGTTCCAAACGGTTGATGCTGCCGCTGAGCGCAGGGGTTGACAGATATAGTTTTTCTGCCGTTTTGGTCAGGTTTTCGGTTTCTGCCAGGACTTTAAAATACTTTAACTGTGTTAACTCCATATTGCGCTCCTTTCTGCCATTCTGGATTTAGATACTCTTTTATTGTGAGCTATATCTATACCAATGTCAATAAAAACATAGAAAAATAGCAATCTAGCCGAAATTAGCGAGCAATAATGAAGTAGGTACATAAAACCGAAATACGATATGCTGGTCAGCAATGACCTCATCGCGGCTTCCACTCATTTAAAACAATGTTGGGGTTAAACAAGTAGGCCCGGACGGTTTTCATCCGGGCCTGTACTTCTAATGGAATCTCACATTACCTGATTGATGTATAGTATCCGTGGCTTTCTGCCGTATCCGCTGAGAGGCGTAGGGGAGATGTCGAAGGGGAACCCTCTTTTTGTACAACGGAACACCTATGATTCCCATTTTTATGCTTCCTGATGGCTGTACAAAATATTTATAAACACATGGAGACATAATGCGCATTAATATTGTGCAGTTAGGCACGCTTTTGCTCACTGATGTATATGGCGAGTTCAGGAGGTGGTCCGCACGATTGCCCGGACACCTGTTACGCCGTGTGATTTCCCGGGCGGATTGCCAACTCCGTTTTGCCCACCGTGAACGGATCAAGTGGAGAGGAAATGCACTGGGTCGGTGCCGGCGCCTGCTGCAGCCAATATAGGTAGTTTCTCAGAACATAGAAACGGCTGTCATATGCTGTGGTGTAGCAGTTGCTGTAATAGTATAGAGATTAAATGGTGTGTAAAAACCGGAGGAAGGCATCCCGGCCCGCCTTGTCCCGCTTATATACCCCAGCGTGCTCCAGCACCTGGGCGAACACCAGGCCGGTCTCTCTCTGGACGATGTCCAGGGCGTTGTCCGCGGTGATGGTGTACTTGGGGGCGAAGCCCTCTGCCCAGTCGGCGTGCTTGGCGGTGAGCTCATTGGCCCGCAGGTCAGCGCCGGAAACCAGCCCTTCAGCCACGGCAGCCAGCTCCTGCTTCAGCCGGGCGGGGAGGACCGCCAGACCCAGGACTTCAATCAGGCCGATGTTCTCCTTCTTGATGTGGTGCAGCTCCGCGTGGGGGTGGTATAGCCCCAAGGGGTGCTCCGGCGTGGTCAGGTTGTTGCGCAGCACTAGGTCCAGCTCGTACTTGCCCTCCCGCATCCGGGCGATGGGGGTGATGGTGTTGTGGGGGACCCCGTCCGTCTCGGCGTAGATGACCGCCGCCTCATCGGTGTACCCCCGCCAGGCGGTGAGAATCCGGTCGGCCAGGTCCACCAGCTGCTCCGGGTCGGCGCTGGCCAGGCGCACCACCGACAAGGGCCACTTGACGATACCCGCCTCCACGTCCTCATAGCCGGGGAAGGGGAAGGGGGTCTCCACCGGGGCCCGCTCCATGGCGAAGGTGTAGTGCCCGCCCTGGAAGTGGTCGTGGGCCAGGATGGAGCCGCCCACGATGGGCAGGTCGGCGTTGGAGCCCACGAAGTAGTGGGGGAACTG